>OJLY01000099.1_pt1 | contig 69074 bp, 72 predicted proteins | sample 1597031 | NCBI WGS metagenome assembly OJLY01 (sample SAMEA3904673, study PRJEB24821) | metagenome | biome: Builtin; feature: hospital; material: surface | place: USA | collected 2013-06-03
GATCAGCCCCATAACGACAAACAACCCCAACACCACCAGGGCAAACACAGAGGCCGAAACGAGATCGTCTAGCAGCATCACAAGCCCAGCTAGACGATCAGCCCACAGACCAGGAGAACACCACCCCACCATCCGCCCCAACCCCAATCCGACGCCATATATAGGGACACACCCACACCCCACCATCCGCTCCACGGAAGGCAAACAAAAAGCCCGCCTCCACAAAAACGGAGGCGGGCGGCGCTTGGCTTACTTGCCGAGCTTACGACGCTGCACACGAGTGCGGCGGAGCATCTTGCGGTGCTTCTTCTTCGACATACGCTTGCGGCGCTTCTTAATAACTGAACCCATAAGGCTTCCTCTTTTCTAACGTTGCTTCGTACGTACGTGGTCGGCACGACCGCTTGCGCGGAACAGTGGGAGGTGCACACTCCCACAGGTTGTGGCCAACCTGAACACGCCAAGCATACAGGCGTGCAGACCAGCAGCCAAAAACCGAAAACGCCCGTTCCCCCACTGAAATCAGGTGGGAACGGGCGTTTCGTAGGGGTCTGGAGTGGTTTTACCCCACGTCGTAGACGGAGGACTCCAGGTATTCGTTCACCGCGTTTTCGTTGACACGGAACGAACGGCCTACGCGGACGGCAGGCAGTTCGCCGGAGTGGACGAGGCGGTAGACGGTCATCTTGGAGACGCGCATAATCTCCGCGACTTCGGCGACCGTCAGGAACTTTCCTTTATCTTCATTAACCACTTAATTCTTACCTCTCGGCACGCAAACGCGCTGCAGGCTTCCCCTCCCGCAGGACGAACACGCACGTGCTCCAACCACCCTAACGTGAAACATGGGTTGAGTGCGACTTAAGGGAGAGAATTTTTTCAGAGTGCAGGTAGTGAACACACAGCATCAGTTGTGACGGGTGTGACTACCGGGGTTATTCCTCGCCAAGTTCCTTCGACCGGCGCGCACAGGCCTCCATCGCGCGGTAGAACGCACCACGCAGACCGGACTCCTCCAACTCGCGGATTGCACGCGCGGTTGTGCCTGCCGGGGACGAAACGTTGGCACGCAACTGCACGGGCCCATCCTCGCCTTCCAGCATCGCGCCTGCACCGGCCGCGGTGGCCTTAGCCAGACGCTCCGCAAGGTCGCGCGGCAGGCCGAGGGACACGCCCGCGTCCACCATCGCTTCGGTGACAAGGAAGAAGTACGCAGGGCCGGAGCCGGACACTGCGGTCACTGCGTCGATCTGCGGTTCGGTGACGGTGACAACCTCGCCGGCGGCGGCGAGCAGTTCATCGACGGTCTGCCGCTGCTCGTCGTCAACGAAACGCCCGTAGGTCACCGCAAGCACGCCCTTACCGACGAGCATGGGCGTATTCGGCATAACGCGCGCGATCGGGGCGCCTGCGAGCGCCACTGCCTCTTCCATCGCTGCCAGCGTGATACCTGCTGCCATGGAGACCAGGACCGGGGTGTTGTCGGCGTCGCCAAAGCCTTCGCCAATTTCGGCGATGACGTCGAGGATGCCCGCGGGTTTCACGCACAGGAACACGACGTCGGCGTGCTGTACGGCTTCGTGGTTGTCGTTGGTGGTGCGCACGCCGTAGCGCTCACGCAATACTTCGCTGCGTTGCGACGACCTATTCGTCGCCGTGATCTTCTCCGGGTCGTAACCGGACTGGATCAGACCCGACAGGAGCGCTTCGCCGATATTTCCGGCGCCAATAATTGCGATGTTTGCCATGGTTGCCATGTTTAGATCAACGCGGGCCCAAATGCCATAACTGCTGCAGCGATACCTGCAAGCGCCATGTTCAGACCATCACGTCCGGTGCGCATCGCACGCACACCGAAAACCACGCCGACCACTGCGACGATGCCAAGCAGCACCGCAACAACTGGGATGACGTGCGCCCACAGCCACTTGAATGCCAGGAACCCAAGCACACCCAGCAGCACGCCCAGGCCAACGAGCAGCACCATCAGAATCGGGTTGATGGAGGCGTCCTCGACTTCGATGTCGCGGACGTCCTCATCAGGCAGGTCGTTCTCGAACAGGTCGAGCTCCGCATCCTGCTTATCGACGACTACCTCATCTACTGGCTTCTCCTCCGACTGAGGAGCCGCCACAGCAGCCGCAGCTGCCGCAGGTGCCGTGGCCTGTGCTGCAGGCTTCTCTGCCGGCTTAGCAGCAGGTTTCTCTGCCGGCTTTCCTGCCGGCTTGGCAGCGCCTTCGCGCACGACCGGAATGACGTGGGTGTCGTCCTCGGCAGGCGGAGCCTGAGTCGGCTTCGCCTTGGCCACTGCCTCTTCAGGCTTCTCCTGCTTGGCAGGCTTCTCCGCAGGCTTCTCCTGCTTGACGGTCTTTGCCGGTTCGGCGGGGGCGTCGATAGGCACGCTCGAGTGCTTCGCCTCGACAGGCTTGACGTTGACCTTCTTAAAGGAGTCGGTGAGCTCGGCGACCGAAACGCCACCGTCTTCGAGGCTGCGGCGGCGCCGGGGGCGTCGTGTGGCCGAAGGGTTTTCCTTCTCGGCGCGCGCGAGGAGCTCGGCTACCGTGAGCTGCTTGTCGGCCATTTACTCGTCGTCTCCTTTATCGGCATTCAAACCGCCCTGGTCGATGCGTTTCAGAATCACGCCTTCACGCAAGGCCCACGGGCAGATCTCCAACTTATCAATATTTAGTGCGCGCATTGCAGCCTCGGCAACGAGGGCACCGGCGACGATCTGGTGGGATCGGTCCGCATTGATGCCTTCGAGCTCCGCACGGTCCGCTGCTGTCATGCGTGAAATGAACGCGATGAGCTGGCGCAAACCGGGTGCGGTGAGGGTGCGCTGCACGAACGGACCTGCCGACGATGGCGCAGCACCGGTAAGGCGGGCAAGGGAGCGGAACGTCTTCGACGTACCCACCGCCAGGCCTACCTCGCCGAGTGCTTTAAATTCTTCGGCGGGGCCGGCGAGTTCCGCGTCGATGTAGTCGCGCAGCATGTTGATCTTCTTACGCTCTGGCGGGTCGGTGTCGAACCACTCGTGGGTCAGACGGCCAGCGCCGAGGTCCAGCGACACTGCCAGGTCCGGCATTTCTTCGGTGCCTGAGGAAATCTCGAGCGAGCCACCGCCGATGTCCAGGTTGGTGATGCGGCCGGCGGACCAGCCGTGCCAGCGGCGGGCGGCGAGGAAGGTCAGGCGTGCTTCCTCTTCGCCGGAGAGGATCTCCAGATCCACGCCGGTTTTCTTCTTCACCTGCTTCAGCACGTCCTCGGAGTTCGTCGCGGAGCGTACTGCCGAGGTGGCGAAGGCAAGGACCTCTTGGCACTTGAGATTGTTGGAGAGGTCGGCTGCTTCCTGGCAGGCGTCGACAAGTTTGTCGATGCCTTTTTGTTCGATGTTGCCTTTCTTATCCAGCAACTCGACAAGCCGCAGCGGCTGCTTCCAGTCACTCATCGGGGTGGGGCGTCCGCCACCGTATGCATCGACCGCCACAAGATGGACGGTGTTGCTTCCGACGTCTAATACACCTAATCGCACCACCTCAGCGTAACGGGTCTACGGTGTGCAAGTGTGAATCAACCAGCCCCGAATCCTGTTTTTCTTGGCTTTCCGGCAGATTCCCCGGCAGGTCGCTCCATTGCGGCAGGCAGGGAAACGGCCCAGGAATTCCCGCGCGAATGGTTTGAGTTTGTCCACCCGGAGGACCCTGACCACACGTTTTCGCTAGATCTGACCTGGCTCGAGTCCACCTGGTCGTGCCGATTTGGCACGTCACAGTGCCTGGGTATCGACGAATCCAACCAGGCGGTCGGCTGCTGCATCCACGGCGCATACATTGCCGACGAAGAAGACCGCGACACCGTATATAACTCCGTTGCGTTGATGCCGGCGAAGTACTGGCAGTTGCGTCCGGCCGACACGGATGAGTTCTTCAAGGCTGACGACCCCACGTGGCTCGAGCCGTGGCTGGAGTGGGACGACAGCGATGAAGAGGACGACGGCCCACACATCAAGACGAAGGTGGTCGACGGCGCTTGCATCTTTGCTAACCGCCCCGGCCACCCGACCGGTGCGGGCTGTGCGCTGCACCAGTGGGCGATGGCGGAAGGCCACAACATCGTTGGCACTAAGCCGGAAGTGTGCTGGCAGGTGCCGTTTTCCCGCGAGGATGAATGGCAAGAGCGTAGCGACGGCCACGAGATCCTGCGCACCACCATCGGTGAGTACGACCGCCGCCAATGGGGCGACGGCGGCGAGGACTTCGACTGGTGGTGCACCGCCTCACCGCAGTGCCACACCCCGAACAACGGCAGCCTCAAGCCGATTTGGCAGTCCATGAAGGACGAGTTGATTGCGCTGATTGGTGAGGTCCCGTATGCGATCGTCGCAAAGCATTGCGAGGCTCGCGCGAACCTGCCGCGGGAGGCGAAAGCCACCCACCCCGCGACGGATCAGGCCTCGAACTTGTAACCCAAGCCGCGCACGGTAACCAGCTGAGTGGGGCGCTTCGGCTCCGCCTCGATCTTGGAGCGCAGGCGCTTGACGTGGACGTCGAGGGTCTTCGTGTCGCCCACGTAGTCGGCGCCCCAGATGCGGTCGATCAACTGGCCGCGGGTGAGCACGCGGCCGGCGTTGCGCATGAGGTACTCGAGCAGGTCGAACTCTTTGAGCGGCATGGGCACCGGCTGGCCGTCCACGAGCACCGTGTGACGGTCGATGTCCATGACCACCCGGCCGCCCTTCAGCAGCTGGTCGTCGGCATCCTCCGCACTTTCCGCCTCCGGGCCGCGGCGCAGCACCGCGCGGATGCGGGCGACGAGTTCGCGGGTGGAGTACGGCTTGGTCACGTAGTCGTCCGCCCCCAGCTCCAGGCCGACAACCTTATCGATCTCACTGTCACGCGCCGTGACCATAATGATCGGCACCGACGACTCCGCACGCAGCTTTCGGCACACCTCCGTGCCACTCATCCCTGGCAGCATGAGATCCAGCAGAACCAGATCGATGTCTTCAGAGTCGAAGAGCTGCAGCGCCGTCGGACCGTCCGGCGCGATCTTGGTCTCAAACCCTTCCTTGCCCAGCAAAAACGCGAGCGGGTCCGATAAGTTCTCTTCGTCCTCGACGATAAGGATGGTCGTCACTGCTGCTCAAGTTCCTTTCTGCCAGCAGAGGCGTGAACAGATTCCGGGTCAAAGATCGGCAACTCAATGGTGAACGTTGAGCCGGTGCCGGGCCTAGACCACACGGTTATGTTACCGCCATGGTTGGCAACCACGTGCTTGACAATCGCCAGTCCCAGGCCAGTGCCACCTGTCGAGCGGGAACGGGCCTTATCCACCCGGTAGAACCGCTCAAACACGCGTTTTTGGTCCTCGGGCGCAATGCCGATGCCGCGGTCCGTGACACGGATCAGCACCGCTTTGTCGCGCACCGTTTTCTGCGTGATGCTCACCGGCTGCCCATCCGGCGAGTAGTTGATCGCGTTGGATATCAGGTTGGCCACCGCCACTGTGAGCATCGACTTGTCGCCGAGCACGTACAGCCCAGTGGGGGCGCCACGGTTGATTTCAATCTTGCGGTTTTCGGCGGTGACGTGGTTGCGGATGACGGCTTCGTCGATGATGTCGTCGACACGCACTGGCGCCATGTCGGGCAGCGCTTCCGCGCCTTGCAACTTCGACAGCGCAATCAGGTCCGTGATCATCTCCCCCATGCGGTGCGCTTCCTTGTGCAGTTTCCCGCCGAAGTATTCGACCATCTCCGGGTCAGTCGGATCCTGCAGAAGCGCCTCCGCCAGCAGCGACATGCCACCGACGGGGGTTTTGAGCTCGTGCGAGACATTTGCGACGAAATCACGCCGCGCGTGCTCCATCCGCACATTCTCAGACTCGTCGGAGCCGTAAATGATCACCGACGAGTTATCCGTCAGCGTCAACGGAGCAACTACCGCGCGCACGTTACGGATGCGGTTACCGGTGGTGCGCTGTGGCATCTCCATGTCGATGACACGTTGCTCCGCATCGTCCATCACCTGCTCCGCAACGTCGAGTACGCGGGGGTTGACGGTGCCGTCGTGCACAAGCGACATATCGTGGGCACGCGCGTTGGACAGTTGCACCTTGCCATTTCTTCCAACGACGACGATGCCGGTGGGCGATCCCTGTGTCACCAGGTGCAACATATCGCTGACAGTGCTCACGCCAGTGTCTTCATCGTGGTCGTCCGCACTGTTTCGGGCATACCAACGCAATGCCCGCCGCCCGAGATGGGCAGCGGGGACGGCGACGAGCGCGCCGAGAATAAACGCAAGAACTGGCGACACAGCCTAAGCGCTACTTCTTGCCCTGGTTCGCCACAGCGGCAGCGCCAGCAGCGGCAGCCTCCGGGTCGAGGTAGGTACCGCCCGGGTTGAGCACCTTGCCGCGCTCGCCGATTTCGTACAGCAGCGGCATGCCGGTCGGGATGTTCAGCGCCGCAATGTCCTCGTCGGAAATGCCGTCGAGGTACTTCACCAGCGCACGCAGAGAGTTACCGTGCGCTGCGACCATGACAGTCTTGCCCTGCAGCAGCTGCGGCAAGATTGCCTCCTCGTAGTACGGCAGGAAGCGACGCACAACGTCCTGCAGGCACTCGGTGCGCGGCACCTCCGGCAGGAACGCGTAGCGCGGGTCGTTGGTCTGCGCGTACTCGTTATCGATGTCAATCGCCGGTGGCGGAGTGTCGTAGGAACGACGCCACTCCATGAACTGCTCATCGCCGTACTTGTCGCGGATCTCCGCCTTGTTCAGGCCCTGCAGCTTGCCGTAGTGGCGCTCGTTGAGGCGCCAGTTGCGCACAACCGGGATCCAGTGGCGGTCCGCTGCGTTCAACGCAATGTTGGCGGTGCGGATCGCGCGACGCAGCAGCGAAGTGAACACGATGTCCGGCAGGACACCCTTTTCAACCATGAGCTTGCCGGCGTTGACGGCTTCGCGCTCGCCCTGCTCTGTCAGGTCGACGTCCACCCAGCCGGTGAACTGGTTCGACTTGTTCCACTCACTTTGACCGTGACGTACAAGAATCAACTTTCCGTTACCCATAACTTTAAGCATGCCACGAAAGAGGTTTAGTGTCGTGGGCATGCTCAAGGTTTTTCGCTACGCCGCCGCGGTTGCCGTCGCCGCGGCACTGACCACTGCCCCATCTGCTGCCGCAGCGCCTGCGCTTGCCGCCCCCGGCGCACCCGTGGCCACACTGTTTCAGGGCTCTGATTCCTTTGCCAACACCTCGCGCTGCAGCCAGGGCCCTTCCGGTGTGGTGCGCACCCCTGACGGGCAGACGAAGCGGATCATGATCACCGCCGCGCACTGCTTCGACGTGGACGATAAAACGGTGCGCCCGGAGGTGTACGCGCCGGTACGAAGTGGTGGCGGGGTGCGCTACCCGCACGTGGGCACCATTGATACGCAGCGCAAGAAGTTCGAGCTGGGCAACGGCGAATTGATGGACTTCTACCGCATTATCGACGAGCCCGACTGGGCCATGGTCCGCCTCGACCCAGGCGTTTCTGCCTCCGGCTGGTCCACCTCCCGCGACCAGTGGGGTTCTGCACTTTCCCGGAACGTGGCGATCACCGGGGTGAAGGATTACCGCAACCTGGGCAACGAGCTGATCAGCTTTGACAACTTTGGCCAGCCCATCTGCAAAGACGGCATGCGCACCGGCCGCTCGTGCGGCACCCAGGTGTTTCGTACCCAGAACTTCATCTGGCACGTCGGGTTGAACTACGCCTCGGGTGATTCCGGCGGCATCAACTACGACCCGCGCACGGGCGAGGCCATCGGGTTGACCGTCATCGGATACGGCCCCTTTGGCAACTCCCAGCAGATCGATCGTGCGCTCGAGTCCGCCTACGGCATCCCCGACGGTCAGGTCAACCAGGCGTTTACTCCTGCTGAGCCGGCGCCGCGCGCGGAGTTTGCGACGCTTCGCGACGAAATCGCCCAGCACAACCCAGCCGCCGCCAACAAGCCCGCGCCGGCACCGTCGAAGTTCCACAAACTCACCGGCGCAGTCAACGGTGCCCAGGCTGATGCTGCTCGCCTCGCCGGGGAGGCGCAGCGTCTTCCCCAAGCAGCAGACCCGGTTGCCGCAGCGCAGGAGCTTGCCGGACGTGCGGGTGCCGCAGCCAACCAGCGTGCAGGTGAGATCAGCGCCGCCGTGAACGCGATCATCCGCTAGTTGCCGCCGGGGATCCGGGGAGCCTCGCAGGGGTCGTAACCGTCGAGCGCTTGCTTATAGACGCCCGCGAGCTGGTCTGCCGACGCCGCCCAGCTAAACCGGGCCGCGTGGCGGACGGCGGATTCGCCCATGTGGATGCGCGTGGAGTCGTCGATAAGCAACCGCTCCAGTGCATCCGCCCACTCGTTGGTGTCGTGACTGCCCACCAGCAGGCCGGTCTCCCCGTCACACACCGCGATCGGGAGCCCGCCGACCTTCGCCGCCACCACCGGCGTACCTGTGGCCTGCGCTTCCACGGCGACCAGGCCGAAGCTTTCGTTGTAACTCGGCACCGCGACGACGTCCGCTGCTTGGTAGATGCTGACGAGTTCTTCAGGCGGACGCGGGCCAAGGAAACGCACGGTGGCACCCAGCGCCTCCTCGTCCGCGATCGCACGGTAGTGCTCCACCGACGAACCGGACCCGCTCGCCCCACCACAGATGATCACGCGCAACGGACCTTCGACGCTGCCGCGGCGCACGACCTCCCCCATCGCACGCAACAACACCTGCGGGCCCTTGAAATCCTGCAGCCTGCCGACGAACGCAACCACCTTCGCGTGCAACGGAATGCCCAGGTGGCGGCGTGCAAGTTCCGTGTTGCGGTTCGTGCCAGGGGTGAACAGTTCCGTGTCCGCACCAGGGCTGACCACGGAGATCTTCGACGGGTCCACGTCGTAGAAGCGGGCAAGCTCGCTGGTTTCATCCTCGGTGTTGACCACGAGCGTTTCGGCGTTGTCCACGAGTTGCTGCTCACAAATACGGCGCGCCTCCGACTCCGAGCCACCCACACCGTAGGCGTTTTTCACCGCCGCCCACGTATGCCCGGTGTGCACCAGCGGCACCCCAGCAAGGTCGGCGAGCAACCACCCCACCTGGCCGGAGAGCCAGTAGTGGGAATGGATCAGGCCGTAAGAGCGCTCGTCTGCTCGGCAGAACTGCACCACCCCGCCGGCGAACGCAGCGAGTTGGGTCGGCAGGTCTTCTTTCTCCAGCCCCTCATACGGCCCGGCGACGATATTGATCACCCGGTAGCCTGGCTCGACCTCGACGATCTCGCCCTGGCTGGGCCGCGTCGCACGGGTGAACACATCCACCTGCGTGCCCTGGCGGGCCAGTTGGGTCGCAATGTTGTGAACGTAGACGTTCATGCCACCGGCATCACCGATTCCCGGCTGCTCGAGCGGAGAGGTGTGCATTGAAATCATGGCGACGCGCATGCGGGCCAGATTAGCGCGGCGCAAAACCCTGCGTCACTGCGCGTTGGTATGGCTTTGCAAGTCTTCCTCAGCGAGCTGTTTGAGAACCACCTCGAGCGGTGTCCTCGTTCCGTCGTCCTCCTCACGGGCACGGCGTAGCAGTTCGCGGTCAGCGACCTGCTCTAGCTCTTCCAACAGCACCAAGTCTTCAACCGGCACGATAGCTGCAGCAGACTTCCCGTTCCGGGTAATCAACACCCGCTCACCTGCATAATTCGCTCGGTCAACCGTCTCACCTAAGCGATTCCGCAATTCAACAAGCGCAATTGCGTCTTCCGGCGCTTTCACAGTGCACCACCCCTTCATCCATACTGTGTACAGTTGGTACACACTGTACACATTTTCTAGGGGGTGTCAATGAAATACCAAGTCGAGCTCACCAACCAAGCCAGTCGTGACCTCAGAAAAATTCGACGAAGCGACCGAAACACCTTCGAGCGAATTACCGAAGCCTTACAAGCGCTCTCCGCTAATCCATTCCCCGCCGGTTGTGTCCGATTAACCGGCTACGACGATTTCCGAATCCGGGTTGGCGGGTTCCGGATCATCTACTCAGTTCAGCAAAAAGTCGTTCTAGTGGAAGTACTGCGCATCGCGCCGCGTGGCGAGGTCTACAAAGGCCTTTAGTGCGCCGCGTGCCGGTGCCACGCACCGAAGTCCGCCGCCACCGTAGCCGCCAGGTGCTGATAGGACTTCAGGGTTGCCGCGGCCATGCGCTCCAAATCGACGACCGCACCTTCCGCCAGGTGCCTGTCGTACGGGATCGTGTGTACCGCCCGCGTACGCGAGGCGAAGTGTTCGGTGACCTTGCCCATGTCGATGGTCGGCTTGCCCGGTGCGGATGAGGAAATGACCACGACAGCGTTGGCGGCCAACTGGTCGTAGCCGTGGAGGTTGAGCCAGTCGAGGGTCGCGGATGCGGACTGCGCGCCGTCGAGAGCAGGTGAGGTGACCAGCACAAGCGTGTTGGCCAGGTCGAGCACGCCCGCCATCGCGGAGTGCATCAGGCCGGTGCCACAGTCGGTGAGAATGACGTTGTAGTGGTGCTGCAGGATGTCGATGGCGTGGCGGTAGTCGGCTTCCGAAAACGCCTCGGAGACCGCCGGGTCTCGCTCGGAGCCGATCACCTCGAGCCGCGATGCTGCCTGGTTAGTAAAGGCGCGGACCTGCGGGTAGCGGTGCGTTTCCGGCGCGTGGAGCAGGTCACGGATGGTGGCCGGTGGCGCGGTTGCTGCGCGTTGGGCAAGTGTGCCCAGGTCCGGGTTGGCGTCGATGGCGATGACGCGATCCCCACGGGTCTGTGCAAACACGCCTCCAAGGGCAACGGTGGTCGTAGTCTTGCCGACGCCACCTTTCAGGCTCATCACCGCAATGCGGTAGTCGCCGCGCAGGGGCGCACGGATGGCGTCGATAAGCTGCTGCTCCTCGAGCTCTTTGCGCGAACCGCCCGGGTTGATGCGACCACGAGTGGCGGTGTGGATCATTTTGCGCCAGCCCTGTTTCGGCGGCGATTTCACCGGATCCACCAGGTTGGTTTGATCGAGCACCTCAGGTGGTGTGAGTTCAAGCTCCGGCATGGCAACAGCGTCGCGAAGCGTGGCGTCATGGAACGTGGTCATGAAAAATCCCCCCGTATTTCCCCAAATATGTGATGCGGGCAAGTGTAGATGATCAATTTCTTGTGCGCACCCATTCACAACCTACGCAAGAGTAAGTTATACTCCGCAACACACTTGTATACACCTGACCACAACCGAGAGGATGCAATGGGCGCCGCAGACACACAGGCCTGGATTGAGCAATACGCCGAATGGACGAACCCGCGTCCCGAAATCGGCACAGACACGCTCGTAAGCTGGTTCAACCGGGCCGTGGCCACCCAACCGCGCAGCGCTGCAACATGGTTCATGGGCAAGGAGCTCACCTACGCTGAGCTCAACGATCACGTCGGCAGCGCGGCAGCCGGCTTGGCCAAACTCGGCGTCCAGCCTGGGGACCGCGTTGCGGTTGCGCTACCCAACTGTCCGCAGCACGTCATCGCAGTCACGGCAATCCTGCGACTGGGCGCGGTCGTCGTCGAACACAACCCGCTCTACACCGCAGACGAGCTCGCGCCACAGTTCAACGACCACGGAGCGAAGATTGCGATTGTCTTCGACCGTGAAGCGGACACCTTCCTCTCCCTGCGCGGACGCACCCCGCTGGAAACCGTTGTGGCCGTCAACATGATCGACGAAATGCCAACGCACCTCAAGGCATTGCTCGCGCTGCCGATTCCGCCGGTAAAGAAGAAGCGCGCCGAGCTCAGCGCCCCCGCCCCAGAGACCATGAACTTCACCGACCTGCTGCGGACACGTTCTCGCACGGTGCACTTGCCACCGATCGAGCCGGAAACTACCGCCTTTATCCTCTACACCTCGGGCACATCCGGGAAACCGAAGGGCGCGCCGCTGACGCACCGCAATATCGTCTCGGTCCTCAAGGCGGGCATCGAGTGGCTGGAGGACTGGGGTGCGGTGCGCGAAAAGGTGCTCGCCGTGCTGCCGATGTTCCACATCTACGGCCTTGCGTTGAACTACGGCCTGCCACTGACGGTCGGCGGGCAGATCGTGCTCGTGCCCGCACCGCAGCCGCAGTTGTACCAGTCGGCGATCCTGAAAACGCGGCCTACGATGCTGCCGGGCGTGCCCACGCTGTACGCCAAAATCATCGAATGGGCGAAGAAAGACAACGTCGACCTTTCCTCGATTCACACGTCGATCTCCGGCGCATCCACCCTGCCTGCAGAGACGATCGAACTGTGGGAAAACACCACGGGCGGGCGCCTCATCGAGGGCTACGGCCTGACGGAAACCTCGCCGATCCTCGCCGGCAACCCCCTCGACGGCACACGTCGTCCGGGCTACATCGGTCTCCCCTTCCCCAATACGGAGATCCGCATCGCTGCCCCGGACGACCCTTCTCGCACCATGCCCGACGGTGAGCCAGGCGAGCTGCTTGCCCGTGGCCCGCAGGTCTTCGCTGGTTACCTGAACAACCCGGAGGCAAACGAGAACGCGTTCCACGATGGTTGGTTCCGCACCGGCGACATGGCCGTCATGGAGCCGGACGGCTGGATCAAGTTGGTGGCGCGCATCAAGGAGATGATCATCACCGGCGGCTTCAACGTGTACCCGGACGAGGTGGAGGGCGTACTTCGCCGCCATCCGGATATCGACGACATCGCGGTCGTCGGCCGCCCCCGCGAGGATGGCGCCGAGGATGTCGTCGCGTGCATCACGCTTGTCGACGGCGCCGCGCTCGACCCCGAAGGCCTCAAGGCCTACGCCCGCAAGCACCTGACGCGCTACAAGGTGCCGCGCGAGTTCTACCACTTCGAGGAGCTGAACCGGGACCAGACGGGCAAGATTCGTCGCCGTGAGGTTCGCGACACTCTCGTCAGCCTTCTTACCCAACCGTAGGTAGATGGGCGTAGGGTGGTCACCATGACTTCACCCTCCCTAACCAATGGAGACGCCCCCTGGCTGCAGTACTACCCCGAGTGGACCGCCCACTCGCTGGAGTACGGCAACCGCACGCTGAACGATCTTTACGACGACAACCTGGCCGCCAACGGCAACAACACCGCCACCAGGTTCTTCGGCCGCACCCAGACGTTTAGCGAGCTCGATCGCGAGGTGCGCCGCGCCGCCGCAGGTCTGAAAGCCTTCGGCGTTCGCCCGGGTGACCGCGTGGCCATCATGCTGCCGAACTGCCCGCAGCACGTCGCCGCCTTCTTTGCTGTGCAGAAGATCGGCGGTGTTGTCGTCGAGCACAACCCGCTCTACACCGCCCACGAGCTGCGCCCACAATTCAAGAACCACGGCGCCCGTGTGGCAATCGTGTGGGACAAGGCCGCCGACACGCTTGAGCAGCTGCGCGCCGACACTCCGCTGGAAACCGTGGTCAGCGTGAACATGATCAAGGCCATGCCACGCGCCCAGCAGCTCGCGCTGCGCCTGCCGTTGCCGAAGGTGATGGAGGCCCGCGCAGCACTCACCGGCCCGTGCAGCAACACGGTGCCGTGGGAGTCGTTGACCAGCTCCGCCATCGGTGGGCTGGGCACTGACTTGGAAACCCCAGCAGAGATCACTCCGGAAAGCCCCGCGGTGATCCTGTACACCTCCGGCACGACCGGCGCGCCGAAGGGCGCGGCACTGTCACACGCGAACCTGGTTGCCAACCCGCTGCAAGGCCAGGCGTGGGTAAAGGAACTCCAAGAGGGCAACCAGCGCATGCTGGCGGCCCTGCCGTTCTTCCACGCCTACGGCCTGACGTTCTCGTTGACGTTGACCATGCTGATCGGCTCAGAACTTGTGCTCCTGCCAGCCCCGCAGATGCCTCTTGTGATGAAGGCGATCAAGAAGACCCCGCCAACATTCATTCCGGGTGTGCCCACCCTGTTCGAGCGCATCCTGCAGGCTGCGGAGAAGAAGAACATCGACCTGTCCCCGGTCCAGATTGGCTTCTCGGGTGCGTCGTCGCTGCCGAAGGAGATCATCGAGGAGTGGGAGCGCGCCACCGGCGGTCGCCTGGTCGAAGGCTACGGCCTGACCGAGACGTCGCCGATCATCGTGGGCAACCCGCAGACCGCGGACCGTCGCCCCGGCTACATCGGCATCCCCTTCCCCGACACCGAGATCCGCATCGTCGACCCGGACAACCCGGACAAGGACATGCCCTACGGCGAGGACGGCGAAATCCTGGCGAAGGGCCCGCAGGTGTTCTCCGGCTACTTCAACAACCCTGAGGCGACCGAGAAGGTCTTCCACAACAGTTGGTTCCGCACCGGCGACATGGGTGTGATGGAGGAGGACGGCTTTATCAAGCTCGTCTCCCGCATCAAGGAGCTCATCATCACCGGCGGGTTCAACGTCTACCCTGCGGAGGTTGAGGAGGTCATCCGCACCCACAAGGACGTCGAGGATGTCGCCGTCGTGGGACGTCCACGCTCCGACGGTTCGGAGGATGTTGTCGCCTGCGTCGTGCTTCGCGACGGCGCCGCCCTCGACCCCGACGGCCTGAAGGACTTCGCCCGCGAGAACCTCACCCGTTACAAGGTGCCGCGCACCTTCTACCACTTCGAGGAGCTGGCCAAGGACCAGATGGGCAAGCTACGCCGCCGCGAGGTCCGCGAGGACCTGCTGTCCAAGCTCGAGCAGCGCTAAAGGCTCGGTCCGGACACCCGCGCTGCTTTGTTGGTCTCGCGGCGGCCATCCGCCGCTCCTCTCACAGATGGTGAGAACCTAATGGTGAGCTCGGCAAAATTTTGGCGTTCTCCCCGTTTGATTCTCACCATTTGCTCGTGCGACGGGGGTTCGCGCTAAAGGCCCACCCAGACCGGCTCGGGGTGCAGCTCAACGCCAAACTGCTTGTCGACGACCCCCTGCACCCTCCGCGCCAACGCCACGATGTCGTCCGCCGTGGCGTTACCCCTGTTCGTCAGCGCAAGGGTGTGCTTGGTGGACAGGCGTGCAGGTGCGTCCTCGCCGGGGAATCCGCGGGGGCAGCCGGCGCGCTCGATCAGCCACGCCGCAGACAACTTCTCTTGGCCCTCACCAGCGGCAAAGCGTGGCATGTGGTCTTCGCCGACCTTGGCCTCGATCTCATCCGCCAGTGAGGTGGGCACGACCGGGTTGGTGAAAAACGAGCCCGCGGACCACGTGTCGTGGTCGTCCGCGTCGAGCACCATGCCCTTCGCCCGGCGCGTCTCCAGCACGGATGCGCGGGCCTCCGCCAGCGACACACGCTCCCCGCCCAGGTGGCGCAGCGGGATCGACTGGTCGGTCTTCTCCAGCGCCAGCTCGATCTCCAGCACCACGGCACGCGAGGTGAACTTCAGGTTGGAGTAGCGATACGCCAACTCCAGTGACTCGGCGGACACCCACTCGTCCGCACCCGTCTCGCGGTTGTAGAGACGCACGCGGGTCAGCACGTCCGAAATCTCGGAGCCGTACGCGCCGACGTTTTGCACCGGGGTGGCACCAGCGGAACCCGGGATGCCCGACAAGGCTTCGATACCACCGAGGCCATGGTCGACGGCAAAGGCAACCACGTCGTCCCAGACGGTGCCGGCTTGGATGCGCAGCGTGGTGTCGTCGATAAGCGAGATGCCCTCGTTGCGCACCAACACAGCAGAAAGATCGAGCGCACCTTCCGCAACAAGCAGGTTGGAACCGCCGCCGACAACAAGCAGCGGCGAACCGGCGCGATCAAGGCGCGCGACGGTCTCGGCGAGTGCTTCGGCGCTGGTGCACTCGATGATCTCGGCCGGCGAACCGCCGACGCGCAACGTGGTCAGAGAGGCAAATGATGGGGTTGACACGCCAACAACGGTAGTCTGTGATCCATGACTGCACGTAGTGAGATCACTGTGACCATCAACCAGCCGATCGAAAAGGTCGCGCAAGCCTACGCCACGCGCGAATACTGGGAGTTCATCGCAGAGAAACTCTCCCCGGAACCGGGCGAGCTCAACGAGTTCGCGGACAACACCGCAACCCTCTTTGAGATTCTGCCGACCTCTATCCTCCCGCCGGCAGCACAGGCGATGGTGTCCCAGGACCTGAAGCTCAAGCGCGTCGTCACCGTAGGCGCGCTCGACGGCGACACCGCCAAGCACACCATGACCGGCGACGTCAAGGGCACCCCGGTGGACCTCGGCGCCGAATACACAGCAACCCGCGACGGCGACAACACCAAGCTCGACTACGAGCTCGAAGCCAAGGTCAACATCCCGTTTATGGGCGCTGCCCTCGAGCCGAAGGTCGCCGAGGCACTCGAGGAGATCGTGGAAAACGAAGCGAAGCTCACCGAGCAGTGGATTAGCGAGAACCTCTAATCCCCCACTATCACAATCTCCGCGCCGATAACCCGGGTGCGGCGGGCAAACCCTACGGGGTGATCACCCGCGGCACGACCGGGTTTAATCGTCTGCGCAGATCTGATCGCTGGACCCGCTTTCACCCGCGGGTCCAGTCCCTGTTGCGAGCCGTACCCGACCCGCTGGCCGTGGATGTGGGCTACGGCGCGTCGTATGCCACCACCGTCGAATGGGCCGGGTGGCTGCGCCAGATCCGTCCCGACATCGAGGTCGTGGGCCTGGAGATCGACCCGGAGCGCGTCCTGCCGCCCCGCGACGGCGTGCGTTTCGAGCTCGGCGGGTTCGAACTCGCCGGCTACCGCCCCCACCTCGTGCGCGCCTTCAACGTGCTGCGCCAATACGACGTCGACCAAGTCCCCGACGTGTGGGACACCGTCTGCTCACGCCTTGCGCCAGGCGGCCTGTTCGTCGAAGGCACCTGCGATGAGATCGGGCGCCGGTGCGCATGGTTGCTTCTCGACGACACCGGCCCCGTCTCCTTAACCCTCTCCTGGGATCCCTTCCACACCGCAACCCCCTCAGAGGTGGCGGAGCGCCTCCCCAAAGCGCTGATCCACCGCAATGTGCCCGGCGAGGCCATCCACGCATTTCTTACCGACGCCGATACCGCCTGGGAACACGCCGCCGGATGGGAACCCCACGGCCCGCGCGTGCGCTGGCGCCACGCCCTCGACGACCTGGCCGCAAAATGGCCGATCACGCCCCAGCGGCGCCGCTTTTCCGACAATTCCGTCACCGTCGAGTGGAACGCCATCGCCCCAAGTTCCTAAACTGTCCCGCATGACCAAAGCCTGGAAAGTCACCCTCTCCATCATCGTCGGAGTGCTGCTCCTGTTCGCCGTAGCGGAAGGAGGCATCCGCGCGTTCGTGTCCCACCAGGTCACGTCCGAAGCCCCGGAAGGCACCTCGGTGTCCTTCGGCCCGAAGCCAGTCACACTCGGCCTGCTGGGTGGAAAGTTCCCCCACATGAAAATCGACCAGGACTCCACCCTGGTTGTGGACGGCAACACCTTCACCGGCGCGCCCGCCGCCGTCGTAGAGATGGACAACGTCCACATCGCAGGTGGCGACCCGGTCGCCGAAACCCTCCACCTGACCTCCGATCTGCCCACCGACTACGTCCGCGCCATGCTCAACCAGCAGTTGGAGCAGCAGATGGGCGAGGACGCCGGATTCCTGGCCAACTTCATCAACGTCAGCGACGTCACCGTGAACCCCGAGGCCGGAACCTTCACCGTCGAGTTCAGCGGCGGTGTCGCAGGCATCGATCTGCACCCCTCCATGCGTGACGGCCAACTCGCGCTCGAGGCCGAGAACACCTCGCTGTTCGGCTTCGACCTGCCCGACGGTGTCGCCGACGCCATCAGCGGCGCCCTGTCCAACGGCATGGCCCAGGAAGCCAACAGCACCATGCGTATCGACGACTTCCGCGTCATCGACAGTGGCCTCCAAATCTCCATGGTGGGCACCGACGTGAACTTCAACGAACTGCAGATGATGCAAGAAAACCCCGCCGGGTTCACGACCCAGCAGGGTTAAGCGGTGCCGCCGCTGCGACGGTGCGGGCGGTGGCGCTGCGGCGGCGCGGGCGGTGTTACCAGCCGCCGTTGCCCTCCAGAATGTTTTTGATCTGGGGGCGGATGTCGAAGTAGTAGATACCGATCGCCACCGCACCAAACCATGCGATGAACGGCAGGCCGAGCATGCACGCCACCGCAGACAGCGCCAGGATGCCAATCCAGGCGCCCTTCGACTGGCGGCCTGCTGCTTCGAACGCGTCGGGGCGGGTCGTCGCCACGAGCCCGGCAGCCACAAGGCCTGCGATGCCGACCGCGAAGAGCATGAGGAAGCTCGCGCGTGACGGGAGCGTCGTGATGAACTGGATCTGCTCAAGAGCCGCGGTATCCATATCCCAACCTTCTAGTTAGCGGTGTTGTTGGAGTCGGTTTCGTCCGTCTCCAGAATCTCGCCGTCGATAATATCGCCGTCACCGGTGGTGTTGGTGAACTGGTCTTGGAGGCGCTCCACCAGGCCGTCGAAACGCGAGCGGATATCGCTCATAACACCCTTGTCGTCGACCCCGTCAAGAGCCTTATCCAGACGCTCGTTGAGCGCAGCGCGCACCTCATTTACCTTCGTAGTCACAGTCTCCTTGAGGTCGTCGGAGATCTGCAGATCACGCTCACGCAGGGAGTTAAAGAGCTTCTCCGCCTCATCGACGAAGTTGTTGGCCACGTTGCGCACGTCACCCTCCGACGTCGCCGCGTTCAAGTTCGTGCGAGCCTCATCGGACGTGGATTGGAAACGCTCAGAGAGCTCGCCGGCTACCTTGCCCAGCGCCGCGCCGAGGGAAGAGCCCGCCAGCAGCAGGGCCTCGCCAGCGTCGCGGAGGTTGTTACGGATCTCGCCATTGTTGTCAGCCATAGTTTTACCTTTCATCTAAAAGAACAAGAGCTGTGTCACAGTGTAAATAACCAAACCGGCCAGTGCACCGACCACAGTGCCGTTCAGACGAATAAACTGCAGGTCACGGCCCACCATCAGCTCGATCTTCTCCGCTGCTTCCTCCCCGTCCCAGCGCTCGATCGTCTCCGCGATGATGCCCACGATCTGTTCCGCGCCGTTCTCGGCCGCGTAGTGGGTGATCTTTTCCAGGCGTGCTTCGGCGTCGGCGCGGACTGTGGGGTCGTCGCGAAGCTTGGTGCCCCATTCCATCGACGCATCCGCGATCTTCCTGCGCAGCGTGCTCGACGGATCCGAGGCCGCCTCCACCAACGCTGTGGACAACTGCGCCCACATCCCCGCCGACGCCGAACGCACCGCGTTCGACGCCATAATGTCGCCCTTCAACGCCTCCACGCGCGAGATCATCTCCCCATCAAACTGCAGGTCCTGCGCGAAGTCGTTGATCTGTCGGCGCAGCGCCCGCCGCGCCTCGTGCTGCGGGTCCGCGTCCACGTCCGCCATGAACGACACCAACTCGTCGTACACGCGCTGCCCCACGAGGTCTTTGGCGAATTGGGGTGCCCAGCGGGGCATGCGTTCGTCGATAAGTGAAACGACCGTGTCCTCCATGCCATTTACTTTGCGACGACCCCACGCCACCATGTCATCCACCACCGGCTCCACCTTGCCATCCGCAATCAACCCCTCCAGCGCACGGCCCAGCGGCGGGCCCCAAATCGGCTCCGCAAAGCGGTCGATCACCTGCGAATCGATGAACCGCTCCGCCTCCTTCGGATCGATGCCCTCAACCATGCGCACCACGAACGTGCCCACCTCTTCGCTGACACGCTCCGCGTTCGCCGGCTGCGCCATCCACGTGCCTACCCGCTCCGGGATGCCCGCATCCATCACCTTCTGCGTAATCGTGCGCGCATTCAGGAAGTTCTCGCTGACAAAGTCGCTGAGCGCACCCGCAACCTGATCCTTCTTGTTCGGAATGATCGCCGTGTGCGGAATCGGAATCCCCATCGGGTGCTTAAACAACGCCGTCACCGCAAACCAGTCGGCCAAACCACCCACCATGCCGGCCTCCGCCGCAGCACGCACGTAACCAATCCACGCCGCCGTTGCGCCTTGGGATTGCGCCCACGAGCACGCAAGGAAGATCACCGCCGCAACCCCAAGCAAACTTGTCACCGCGATCTTGTGGTTTCGCAGGACGCGGCGACGCTCCGCCTCATTGGTTGGGCTTGGCATCAACTGATCAGTCATGCCCCCGATTAAAGCAGCCCGGCCGACATGGGCACGAAAAATGCCCCCTCCGCCGAAACGAAGAGGGCAAAAGCGTCCAGCGCGTTAGTTCACGCGGCCAGTGCGCTTGCGGTACTCCTTGTAATCCTTCCGGCCAAGGCCGATGAAGATGAAGGCGAGCACCGTGGTGATCACTGCTTCAGCGACGCCCAGGATGAGCAGACGCTCTGCCAGGCCGTGAGTCTGCGAGCCAAAGCCGTAGACCATCGCACCCCAGCCCCACACTGCCAGGCCAACACCGAACAGTGCGGACAGGAGCAGACCCATCGCAACCCAGGTGAAGTTGCGGTTCAGGGACGAGTGCGGCGCACCCAGGGATACCGGGTCGTAGCCCTCGATGTACGTGTCCTCGATCCTGCTCTGGTACTCAGGGAAAGACTCGCTGTGGATATCTGCAACTGCATGAGAACCCATGATGATGTTTCCTTCTACTACTGCTGGTTCTACCAGGACTCCAATACCTCGGAGTATACGGCAGATCTAGTCGTCGCCACCCTTGAAGGCAGCACGGGCACGCTCAGCGTTGATCGCACCGACTGCATCAAGCGGGATACCGGCCGGGCAAACATCAGCACACTCGCCGTACAGCGAGCAGTGGCCGAAGTTCGTCTCCAGCTCATCAACCATGTTGCGGGCACGGCGGCCGCGCTCCATCTTGCCCAGCGGCAGCAGCTTCAGGTGCTTGAGCTTCGCGCCAGTGAACAGGTGCGCAGCACCGTTCGGGCAGGCAGCCACACAAGCGCCACAACCGATGCAGGCTGCGTAGTCAAGCGCGGTCTCTGCGTCCTTGTGGTTCACAGCCAGCGTGTCAGCATCCGGAGCGGTACCGGCGTTGACCGAAACGTAGCCACCTTGCTGCATGACGCGGTCCAGAGCGGAACGGTCCACAGTCAGGTCCTTGATCACCGGGAATGCACCGGAGCGGAACGGCTCAATCTTGAGCGTATCGCCGTCGTTGTAGTTAAACAGGCGCTGCAGGCAGGCCGTCGTGTTCTGGCCAGCACCGTGCGGGCGACCGTTGACCAGTACGCCACAGGTGCCGCAAATGCCTTCGCGGCAGTCAGAGGCGAACACGAACGGTTCTTTGCCCTCTTCGACGTAGTTGTTGTTGACGTGGTCGAGCAGCTCCAGGATGGACATCTGCTCCACAGCGTCGTCGACCTGGACGGTCTCGAAGCTGCCCTCAGTGTCAGGACCAGCCTGGCGCCAGATTTCAAGTGTCAGTTTCATTACTTGTAGTTCCTTGCCATCAGCGGGATCGAATCGAAGTACAGGGGTTCAGCGTGGCGGATGAACTGGCCTTCGCCGGCCGGCTCCCACGCGGAGACGAAGCACCAGTTGTCGTCGTCACGCTCTGCCTCGCCGTCATCGGTGAGGTGATCCATACGGTAGTGAGCACCGCAGGACTCGTCGCGGTCGAGAGCGTCGATGCACATGAGCTCGCCGAGGTTGATGTAGTCAACCAGGCGCAGCGCTGCCTCGAGGGTCTGGTTCATGTCATCTGCGGTACCCGGGATGGAGATGTTGGTCCAGAAGTCCTCGCGCAGTGCACGGATCTTACGGATGCCCTCTTCCAGGCCCTCCACGGTGCGGGCAACGCCACAGTGCTCGTAGAGGATGTCGCCGAGCTGCTCGTGGAAGTGCTCCGGGCCGTGCGGCTCCGGACCACGGATGGACATGATGCGCGCGATGCGCTCCTCCACCTCAGCAACAACGTCCTTGGCTTCCTGGGAGTCCTCGGAGAGCTTCTCCTCACCGAGGTGGTTTGCCAGGTAGTTCGGGACGGTGAACGGCAGGGTGAACCAGCCGTCGACGGATGCGGACAGCAGCGAGTTAGCACCCAGACGGTTTGCACCGTGGTAGGTCCAGGAGCACTCACCGGCGGCGAACAGGCCGTCGATGGAGGTCATCTCGTTGAAGTCGGTCCACAGGCCGCCCATGGTGAAGTGGACGGTCGGTGCAATACGCATCGGAGCCTTGTACGGGTCGTCGCCAGTGGAGTCCTCGTACATCTCGAACAGGTTCGAGTAACGCTCACGGATGGTGTCCTCGCCGAGGCGCTCAATCGCGTCGGAGAAGTCCAGGTATGCGGAGTTGTGCAGCGGGCCAACACCGTAGCCGGCGTTGAGCTGCTGGGAGATCGCACGGGACGCAACGTCACGCGGCACCAGGTTGCCGAATGCCGGGTAGCGACGCTCCAGGAAGTAGTCACGCTCGTCTTCCGGAATGGTGTTCGGGTCGCGGTCGTCGCCCTTTTCCTTCGGGGTCCAAATGCGGCCGTCGTTACGCAGCGACTCCGACATCAGCGTGGTCTTTGCCTGCCACTTCGCGTTGACCGGAAGACCAGTCGGGTGGAACTGGACGAAGCACGGGGACGCCAGGTAGGCACCACGCTCGTACGCACGCATCATGGCGGAAGAGTTGGAGTTCTTCGCCAGCGTGGTCTTGTGGTACACGTTGCCGTAACCGCCCGTAGCCAGGATGACTGCGTGGCCGGTGAACGGCGTGATCTCACCGTTGATCAGGTTACGGGTCACAATGCCGGAGCAGTGCTTCTTGCCGTCCTTCTGGGTGATGATCAGATCCATCAGGTCGTGGTGAGTGAAGATCTCAACGTTGCCCAGGTGGATCTGGCGCTGCAGAGCCGAAGCGGTGGACAGCTGCAGCTGCTGGCCTGTTTGGCCACGGGTGTAGTAGGTACGGGAGACCTGCACACCACCGAACGAACGGGTGGCCAGGGTGCCGCCGTACTCACGAGCGAACGGAGCGCCAATGGCGTTCATGTGGTCGATCACGCGGACCGACTCGACAGCCAGGCGCCAGCAGTCGGACTCGCGGCAGCGGTAGTCGCCGCCCTTCACGGTGTCCTTAACGTGGCGGTAAGCACCGTCGTTATCCACCTTCTTGCCGCGGGCGGAGTTGACGCCACCCTGTGCAGCAATGGAGTGCGCACGACGCGGAGCATCGTGGTAGGTGAAGGACTTGACGTTGTAGCCGAGCTCGCCAAGTGCCGCAGCAGCTGCGCCACCGGACAGGCCGGTACCAACAACGAGGACGGTGAACTTACGACGGTTCAGCGGCGACACCAGGTTCATGTGGTCCTTCTGGAACTCCCACATGTCCTTCATGCGCACTTCGTCGCGGTTCGGCTCGTTGGACTGCAGGATCTCACCCGGGGTGACACCAGCAGCAGCCGACTCCGGCTGACGGAACGCCTGGGCCTGGGCCTGGCCAGCAGCCGGCGTCTCGGTGGAGGCCTGCTCGCCGTGCGAACCCTGATTCGAGGAAATAGAGGTAGTCATATTGTTTCTCCTATTTGGCCATTACCGAACGAAGTCCGGGACCCAGCCGGCCGCAAGAGCGATCGGCATGATGACGTTTCCGGCGACGACGATGAACGGGAGGATGTACGCGAGCACGACCATGAGGCCCTCACCGCGCTTGCCCAACCAGCCAAGGTCAGACACAGCGAGGTAGATGCCGTGGGTCAGGTGCAGCAGCAGTGCCAGGTTCGCGACAACGTAAACCAGGGTGACCCACCAACGACCCGGGCCGAAGGTAGCCAGCAGGTTGTTGCGGACTGCGCCGTGGACGAACTCGTCGGAAGCCACAGCGACACCCATGGTGAGGTCCAGGATGTGGAACACGATGAACAGCAGCAGGATGACACCCGTGACCAGCATTGCGCGGGTCGCGGTGGACTGCCAGCCACCCATCAGGCCCGTGCGCTTGAAGCGACCGCGGGACTTCTTCGAACGGCCGTGCAGGGCGAATGCTCCCCAAACGTGCAGCACCAGGCAGGCGAGCAGCACGATGCGAATAATCCACAGGAAGCCCTCACGCGGGAACAGCGGCTCGCCGATCGTGCGGAGGAACTCGCCGTAGTCGTCGATCGGCGCGGAGCCGTCGGCGTGCAGCGGCATAAAGATCTTCAGGTTGCCCACCATGTGGCCAAGCACGAAGAGACCGAAGATGAGGCCGGTGATGGCCATGGTCAGCTTGATGGCCCATGTTGGGTAGGACGGCCGCTCGCGCAGCGGCTTTTCAGTAATTTTTCCGTGACGAATGGCTTCACGGTCTGCGTTTTGTACAGTCATGGCACCTCCAGTGTCGCTAATACTCTATGAGAATCGCGCCGGTTACACACACCTGAATTGCAGGCCGATCCATGTTTTTCCCAAGTTTCAACCGACACTTGACCCCTCTCCCCAGTACGCACCGCACTTTGTGACCTTCCTCACTGCGAGGCATTGATGGTGGATAGCCAACAATCCTCACCCCGTTAAGTGTCAATCTTTGGTTGGTTAGTTTCACCTAACTGCCAGCTCGGGGCGAAATCGGTACGCTGGCCCCCATGGCTATTGACAAGAACACCGAGAACTCTGCAACCCGTCAGATTGATGCCCCTGCGGCCGCGATCTTCGACATCCTGTCCAACCCCGAGCGCCACGCCGAGACCGACGACTCCGGCATGGTTGTCTCCGCCGATCAGGCCGAGCGCCTCAAGGCAGTCGGCGACACGTTCACTATGAACATGACCAAGGAGGACGGCGACTACCAGACCGTCAACGAGGTCTTCGCCATCCAGCCGGACCGCATCATTGGCTGGAAGAACGTGGAAAACACCACCGCCCAGGTGAAGGTTGGCGCGAAATGGCTCTACGAGCTCGAGCCGATCGACGCCGACAACACCACCGTGAAGCTCACCTACCAGCGCGATGAGCTGGAGGAGAACCTGCTGGGCATGACCGAGAAGTTCAACGACGACTTCCTGGCTAAGTCCCTGGACAAGCTCGCAGCAGCAGTCGCAGGCGCATAAGCACTCGCTTTTCGACGACCCCACGCGGCGCCCCGCCAGCCGGGGCGCCGCGTTCTGCTTTTGCTGATCGTCTAGCTTCCTTGGCAGCACAACCAGACGATCAACGCACCTCGCCCGCGTTTCCCAGGTGATAACGCAACCCATGTTCAATATGGTGCGGATCGTCTAGTGGCAGCTAGACGATCCGCACCACAACATAAAAAAAGGGGCGCGACCTGTGCGGTCGCGCCCCTTTTTATGCGGCGATCAACTAGAGGTTGATCATGTGGCCTTCGACGCCGTGGGCAACTTCCTTGAGCACCTCAGACAGGGTCGGGTGGATGTGAATGGAGCGAGCGATCTCACCGGCGGTCAGATCGAAGCGCTGTGCAAGCACAACCTCCGGCAGGAGCTCGGAAACGTTCGCGCCAACGAGGTGGGCGCCGAGGATCTCGCCGAACTCCGCGTCGGCGACGAGCTTGCCAAAGCCAGCGGTCTCAGCCAGGCCGACTGCCTTGCCGTTTGCGGTGAACGGGAAGGTCGCGACCTTGATGTCGCGGTCCGGCCACTTCTCCTTGGCCTGCTCCTCGGTGTAACCCATGGAGGCAACCTGCGGGTTACAGAAGGTGGCGCGCGGGGTCATCATGTAGTCCTCGATTTCGAGGGTCTCTGCACCCGCGATGGTCTCGGCAGCGATGATGCCCTGCGCCTCTGCGACGTGGGCGAGCTGGAGCTTCGCGGTGACGTCGCCGATGGCGTAGATGTGATCGACGTTGGTGCGCATGCGCTCGTCGATAGCAATGGCGCCACGGTCGGTGAGCTCGACGCCGGTGTTCTCCAGGCCGTAGCCCTCGGTGCGCGGGGCGAAGCCGACGGAGATCATCACGCGGTCAGCCTTGAGGGTCTCGGTCTTGTCGGAGCCGTTCTTCTTTACGTCGACCTCGACGGTGTCGCCGTTGTCGCGCACCTCGGTGGTGGCGTGGCCGGTGAGCAGCTTCACGCCAAGCTTCTTGTAGGCCTTGGCGATCTCCTTGGATACGTCCTTGTCTTCGTTCGGCAGGACGCGGTCCTGGTACTCGATGACGGTGACGTCAACGCCGTAGTTGGACAGCACGTAGGCGAACTCCATGCCGATCGCGCCTGCGCCGACGATGACCATCTTCTCCGGAGCCTCAGGGTTGAGGATCTGCTCTTCGTAGGAGACGACGTTCTCGGACAGTTCGATGCCCGGCAGGGTGCGCACGACGGCGCCGGTGGCGATGATGCAGTCGTCGAAAGTGACGGTCATGCCCTTGTCGTCACCCTCGGTGATCTCGATGGTCTTGGCGTCCTTGAAGGAGCCCAGGCCGTTGATTTCCTGGATCTTGTTCTTCTTCATCAGGTAGTGCACGCCGCCGACGATCTTCTGGGAGACCTGGCGGGAGCGCTTGTGGGCGTCGGTGTAGTCAAACTCCACGTCACCCTTGATGCCGAAAGTTTTTGCTTCGTGGTTGAAGATCGAAGCGACTTCAGCGTTCTTGATCAGCGCCTTGGATGGGATGCAGCCTACGTTGAGGCAGACTCCACCCCAGTACTGCTTCTCAATAACGGCAACTTTCTTACCCAGCTGAGCTGCACGGATGGCGGCGACGTAGCCACCGGGGCCCGCGCCGAGGACAACAACGTCAAAATGTTCTTTACTCACGATGCATATGGTACGTCCCCGTCTGGCAAAATGTGGCGGAGGATCTCCCCAAGTCTTTAGGAAAGCGAGCACAGTTCCGTGAAACTCACGCGCCCGGCCATTGCAGCGGCCGCTGTCGCCCTTGTTACAGCAGGTGCCGTTCCCGTTGTCCATTACGCATCTTCGCTTAGCGACGACACCCCCGCCGTCCTCAGCGCTGCACAGTCGACAGTGAATACAACACTGCCCGAGACCACGACCTCGGAGACGACCGAGCCGACTGAGAAGTCGACCACGTCGGAAACGTCGACAACGTCGACCTCGAACGAGCCCACCCCAACCACGTCCGAGCTGGTACCGGAGGGCTCCAGCAAGGACACGACCAACGAGGACCTCACCTCGAAGGACGACGCGGACGCCAAGGACGACTCAGCCGCTGACACAGATGCGGACGCCACGGTGCTTTCGGAGGATGCGGCGAAGCTGAACCCGATGGGCGAGGATATGCAGCAGCACCCGGCGATCAAGGAACTCGGCGAGGTGCCGAAGACGATGAGCGGCGCGGACCAGCGCTGGGTCAAGCGTCTGGCCGACAACCAGCACGTGTGGAAGAACGAAGCGCTGCGCGTGTACTCGGAATCGATGGGCCGTTACATCCCGGTCGCGGTGTTCTACGCCACCAACGACAAGGGTGAAACGGTCGAGAACGCCCCGACGGTTTACCTACTTAACGGCGCTGGTGGCTCCGAGCAGGACACCGACTGGGTTTCCCAGGCACTCGAGGAAGTCCACGAGGTCTACGGTCGCTCGGGCGCGAACGTGGTCATCCCGATGGAGGGCGCGTTCTCGTACTACGTCGACTGGGCTGCAGAGCCGCCGACGGAGAAGAACGTGTTTTACAAGGGCAAGCAGATGTGGTCGACGTTCCTGGCCAAGGAACTGCCGCAGACCATCGAGCCGTACATCAAGGCTGACCCGAACCGCCGTGGCGTGATCGGCATGTCTATGTCCGCCACCTCGTCGCTGCTGCTCGCTGAGCACAACCCGAACATGTTTAAGGCCGTCGGCTCGTTCTCCGGCTGCTCGGCAACGTCGCGTCCGCTGCCGAGCTTCTTCATCAACCTCACCGTGGACCGTGCTGCACCGGGTGTCATGACGCCTGAGTACATCTTCGGCCCGATGGGTTCGGACTACAACCGCCGCTACGACGCCCTGGTCAACGCACCAGCTCTGGCGGGCACTGACACGAAGGTGTACATCTCCACCGGCACCGGCCTCGCAGCGGAGACCGACATGCCGGGCACGTTGCGGAAGCGCCTCGAAGATGCGGGCCTGGACTCCTCCGACGCGTTTGTGAAGGGTTCCGCGAACGCCGCGACCCTCCTGGTCGAAGGTGGCGCGATCGAGGCTGCGATGAACGCCTGCACCCACGACTTCCTGGTCAAGGCGCGTGCCAACGGTGCGGAGGTCGCTCACGCTGAGCTGCGCCCGGTTGGCACCCACTCCTGGCCGGTGTGGCGCGACGACCTGAAGCGCTCCTACGAGACCGTGTTCAAGTCGGCGCTCGGCCTGTAACCGCGCCTGTAAAAAACAGGCAACAAAAAAGAGGCACCCTGCCACAGGGTGCCTCTTTTTCTAGCTTTTAGAACATGCCCAGGCCGTAGGCGATCGTGGAGGACGTCGAGGAGCCGAAGTGGATGAGCTGGCCGAGGACCTCGTTGATCTGCAGCTGGACGGATTCGATCGGGTTCATGTCGCTTTCCTTTCAAAACGTGGAACATCTGTAACAATAGCCACAGGTTTAACGTATGTACCGTACAATGACGCTTCGAATGTCGTCAGGCAACACACTTTCGTTACAGAAACGGGGACCCGCCTCATGAAGACCTTGAAGAAAGCTGCGCTCGCAGCACTCACCGCCGTCGCCGTCGCATGCGGTACGACTCCCGCGGTGGCGCAGCCGGTTGGCGTGGTCAAGGCGTGGGACGCCACGGCAAACCCGCCGACCGTCATCCACACCGGCAAGCCGCAGTCCTGGGTGAAGCAGGTCGACCACAAAACGGTCCTGTCCTACAACGTGTTCTCCCCGTCAATGAACCGTGACATCCCCGTCGCCGTCATCCCCGCCACCAACCCGGCCGGCCAGCGCGTCCAGGGCGCGCCGACGCTCTACCTGCTCAACGGCGCAGGCGGTGCGGAGCAGGACCAGGACTGGATCCACCTGCACACCACCAAGGACTACTTCGCCGGCAAGGGTGTCAACGTGGTCATCCCGCAGGCTGGCGCATTTTCGTACTACACCGACTGGGTCGCCCCAACCGTGCGCTCCCGCTACCTCAACGGCCCACAGAAGTGGGAGACGTTCCTGACCAAGGAACTGCCTGGTCCGATTGAGCGCACCCTCGGTGCAAACAACAACCGAGCGATCGCCGGGTTCTCCATGTCGGGCACCTCGGCGCTCGTCCTGCCGCAACACAACCCGGGCATGTACAAAGCCGCGGCGTCGTTCTCCGGCTGCGCGGCGACGTCCTCGCCAGCCGGCTACAACTTCGCCCGCATCACCGTGAACCGCGCGTCGGCCACCCAGGACTTCAAAACCGTCACCCCGGAGATGATGTGGGGCCCAATGGGCGGACCGTACAACCGCTGGAACGACGCCCTGCTCAACGCCGAGAAACTGCGCGGCCTGAAGCTCTACGTCTCCGCGGGCACCGGCCTGGCGGGGCGCAGCGACCAGGTCAGCTACCTCATCGGCCTCGGCGCACCGGACCCGATCGCACACATCGGCGCGGCAACGCTGCAGGTAGAAGGCGGCGTGATCGAGGCTGCGATCAACACCTGCACCCACGACCTCAAGGCAAAGCTCGACGGGTTGAACATCCCGGCGCACTTCGAGCTGCGCAACGTGGGCACCCACTCCTGGCCGTACTGGCGCGACGACCTGGACAAGGCCTGGCGCACCACTATCGCACCGGCACTCGGGGTGTAAGCCCGCGCTGGACTAGACTTCGCAGGCGATGAAACGCCGCAGCGACAACTACACGGGCGTGGAACCCAACCGTGGGTTCCACGTCACGCATTACGACCTGGATTTCGACTACATCGTCGGACCCAACCGGCTCAACGCCACCGCAACGTTGACGCTGACCACCACCGAAGCCCTGCACCACCTGACGTTGGATGTGGTGGAGGGGCTTGCGGTTCGGCGCGTGGAGTCGTCGATAAGCAGGGGCATCAAGCGCTTCCGCCAGTCGGGTGGAAAATTGCGCATCTCGCTTCACGACGACCTCCCGGCCCACACCGAATTCACCCTCACCATCCGCTACGGCGGCAACCCCCGCCCGCGACGCACCGCGTGGGGTGAACTCGGCTGGGAGGAACTGGACAACGGCGCGCTGACCGCCAACCAGCCCAACGGCGCACCCACCTGGTTCCCCTGCAACGACACCCCCGACGAGAAGGCGACCTACACGTTTAACGTGCGCACCGACCGCGACTACGTCGCCGTAACCAACACCACCGCGCACCCGATGCCGACGTACCTGGCCACGGTGCAGGTCGGCCAGTTCCAACGCGTGGAGCTCGGCCGCAACGTCGTCGCGTGGCTGCCCGGCGCGCAACCCGGCGACCTGAACAAGCAGCAGGCAATGCTGGACTACTTTGAAACCGTCTTCGGGCCGTACCCGTTTGAGAACTACCAGGTAGTCGTGCACGAGGAGGCGCTGGAAATCCCGCTCGAGGCGCAGGGTTTGTCCATCTTCGGCATCAACCACCTGCGCCGCAACGAGCGGCTGATCGCGCACGAGTTGGCGCACCAATGGTTCGGCAATTCGCTCGGCATCGGCCACTGGCGCGACATCTGGCTCAACGAAGGTTTCGCCTGCTACGCCGAGTGGCTGTGGGCGGATCACGCAGGACAGATGCCTATCGACGACTCCGTGCGCACCCACTACAACAAACTCACCCCCATGCGGTTTACCCTGGCGGATCCGGGCCCGCGCGACATGTTCGACGACCGCGTGTACAAACGCGGCGCGATCACGCTGCATGCTTTACGACGAAGCGTCGGCGACCCAGTCTTCTTCAACACGGTGCGCGATTATGTGGCTGCGAACGCGGACGGGATCGTCGATACGCAAACGCTCATTGACGCCTTTGCCCGCAACGGCGCCGACGCCGCGCAGGTCACAGGGATTCTGGACGCCTGGGTACAGCACGCCGAACTGCCGGAGTGCCCGTGAAACACCTCTCGCTGGCGACAGTGTTCGCCGCCATCAGCGGGCTGGTCGTCGTCTGGGTCGCCGGCTGGGCGATGGACGTAGAAACCGGCTACCGGTACTTCCTGGCCTACTGGGGGTTGTTCTTCGCGTGCGCCGGGATCGTGGACGGCATCACCCACGAAACCACCCGCGCCGTCGCCGCCGCCCGCGAGGACGGCACCCACGGCAACGCCAACCCGTGGCGCATGGGTGCGGTCATCGGCGGGGTGGCGCTGGCGCTCGTGGCGGTGTTCGGCCTGTTCGGCATGGGCACGATCGTTCCCTCCGACCCGACGCTGGCCACCGCGCTACTGGCGTTCGGCCTGCTGTCCTACGCGTTCCAATCGGTGCTCTCCGGCGTGCTGTCCGGCGCGGGACTGTGGGAGCGCTACGCCGCACTCGTGGCGTTGGACTCCGGCGCGCGCCTGGTCCTCGCCGTGCTCACGCTGCTGCTCGGCGGTGGGCTTCGCGAGTTCCTCATCATCACCGTCATCGGCGCCCTGAGCTGGGTGGTCATCCTCGCCGTCGACCCGGTGCGCGTCGCCTTGGACGTGGACCGCGCCACGTTCGTGCGCCGCGTCCTCTCCGCCATGACCGCCTCAGGCGCCTCCGCAGCGCTGATCACCGGCTTCCCCACCGCCGTCAGCGCCGCGTTTCCCGACGACCCGCAGACCTCCCTGACCGTCGCCGCGATCTCGAATGCCGTCATGCTCACCCGCGCACCCGTGCTCGTGCCGCTGCAACGCTTCCAATCGGCGCTGGTGGTGCGGTTCGTGGAACACCGCGACCGTATTTACAAGGCGCTGGCCGCCCCCATCGGCGCGGTGCTTGCTCTCGGCGTGGTCGGTTTCGCCGCCGCGTGGCTCATCGGCCCATGGATCCTGCGCCTCGCGTTCAAACCGGAACTGTTCGTCGCCGGCATCACGCTCGGACTGCTCACGTTCGCCTCGGCGTTTATGGGCATGCTCATGATCACCGGCGTGGCAGTGCTCGCACAAGAGCGGCATGCGTTTTACGTGGCAGGCTGGGTCGCGGCAACCCTGAGCGCCTTCGCGGTCCTCTTCATCGCGCCGTGGGGCGTGGCCACCTCCGTTACCGTCGCCCTGTTCGTCGGGCCGGTTGTCGGTGCGCTCGTGCACCTCACGGGCCTTGTAAGGTAACGCGATATGGAATCTTTGCTGGTCACCGGCGGCGCCGGTTTCATCGGGTCGAACTTCGCACGCATGGCGTCGCAGCGCTACCGCGTCATCGTGGTGGACAAACTCACCTACGCCGGCAACCGCGCCAACGTCCCCGAGGGCGTCGAGTTCGTCGAGGGCGATATTTGCGAGCAATCGCTTATCGACGACCTGGTCAACCGCACCGACGCCGTCATCCACTTCGCGGCCGAATCCCACAACGACAACTCCCTGCGGGACCCAAGTGCGTTCGTGCAATCCAACGTGGTGGGCACCTTCACCCTGCTCGAAGCCGTGCGCAAGTTTGATAAGCGCCTCCACCACATCTCCACCGACGAAGTCTTCGGCGACCTTAAACTCGGCGGCAACGACGCGTTCACCGAAACCACCCCCTACAACCCGTCGTCGCCCTACTCCGCCACCAAAGCCGGCTCCGACCACCTCGTACGCGCATGGGTACGCTCCTTCGGCATCAAAGCGACGATCTCGAACTGCTCCAACAACTACGGCCCCTACCAGCACGTAGAAAAGTTCATCCCCCGCCAGATCACCAACATCCTGTGCGGCCAACCCGCGAAGCTCTACGGCACCGGCGCCCAGGTGCGCGACTGGATCCATGTCGACGACCACAACGACGCCGTCCTCACCATCCTCGAGCACGGCCGGCTCGGCGAAACCTATAATATCGGCGCAAACCAGCCACACACCACAAACAAGCAGGTCATCGAAACAATCTGCGAAATCATGGGCGGCACCTACGAACACGTCGCCGACCGGCCCGGCCACGACCAGCGTTACACCATGGATGCCACCAAACTCCGCACCGAACTCGGCTGGACACCCAAGCACGACTTCGACACCGGCCTGCGCGACACCATCGACTGGTACCGAGAGAATCGTCGGTGGTGGGAGGACGGTAAGGGTGTCGTCGAGAAGCAATATGCGCAAAGGGGACAGTAATGATCGCAGGACTTGAAATCCACGACCTCACACTGCACAAAGACAACCGCGGCTGGTTCAAAGAAAACTGGGCCGGCCAAGCACTCGTACCGCGACAACAAAACGTGAGCTACAACGCCCGACGCGGCGCCACCCGCGGCATGCACGCCGAACCCTGGGACAAATGGGTCTCCGTCGCCACCGGGCGCGTCTTCGGCGCATGGGTAGACATGCGCGCCGGCTCCGACACCTACGGCGAGACCTACACCTGCGAAATCGGACCCGACACCGCCGTGTTCGTCCCCCGCGGTGTAGCCAACGGCTTCCAGGCGCTCGAAGACGACACCACATACATCTACCTGGTCAACCAGCGCTACACCCCCGGCGGCGCCTACTGCTCCTACCGCGAGATCGACTGGCCGCTCGAACCCACCGAACTCTCCGCCGCCGACCAAGCACACCCCATGCTTGCCGACGCCACCCCACTGCCACCCCGTCGCATCCTCGTCACCGGCGCCAACGGGCAGCTCGGCCGCGCGCTGCGTGCAATCTGGTCGGACGACGAGGCGTTGTTTGTCGGCCGCGACGACTTCGACATCTGCCACGCCGCTGACGCGACGGGCAGCATGGGTATCGACTGGTCCGAGTTTTGGGCCGTGGTCAACTGCGCCGCATACAACGACGTCAACGGCGCAGAAACCGACCGCGCCACCGCCTGGGCCACCAACGCCACCGCCCCCGCCGCACTCGCGCGACTTGCCGACGAGCACGACCTCACCTTCGTCCACGTCTCCTCCGACTACATCTTCGACGGCACCGTCGAGGTCCACGACGAAACCGAAGTGCCCTCGCCGCTGTCCGCCTACGGAGCCTCCAAAGCCGCCGGCGACACCGCCGCCCAAACCGCCCGCAAACACTACGTCGTGCGCACCTCCTGGGTCTTCGGCGACGGCGCCAACTTCATGGAAACCATGGCCCAACTCGCCGAAAAGGGCGCCACGCCGAAGGTGGTATCCGACCAGCGCGGGCGCCCCACCTCCGCCGAAGACCTGGCCAAAGGCATCGCGCACCTGCTTCGCACCGGTGCCGAATACGGCGTGTACAACATCACCTCCGACGGCGACACCGTCGGCCGCGACGAAATCGCCATGGCCGTCTACATCGCCATGGGCGGCGACCCCGCCGACGTCCACCCCGTCACCACCGAAGAGTACGGCCTCGACGCCGCCGTGCGCCCCCGCGAATCCACTCTGTCGCTGGACAAGATCAAGGCCACAGGCTTCGCACCATCAAACTGGCGGGCAGCACTCGCGCTCTACGTCGCCATGCGATAGCCCAGCTGAGGGGGTGAATCCCGCTTATACTTACGGAAGTCCCCACCCCGTTCCCAGGAGATTTCCATGAAAACCTCGCGCCTCCTCACCGCTGTAGTTGCCACCACCGTTGCCTTTTCCGCTGTCACGCCTGCGCAGGCAGCGCAGATCGGCCCCCTCGGCCAAAACAAATGCAAGGTGACCTTCACCGCGGCGGAGAAGTCCTTCCTGACATCGATGGAACAGGGCGTGGAAAGCCGACTCGACTCGACGTTTGCACGCGACATCAACCTGTCGCTCGAAGCCGCATACCCGAGCGCTCGCCCCGTTGGCAACGACTTCGTCAACGCCAACAAGCAGCCACTCACCGGCCACAAGACTGTCGACGCCTTCGACGCAGCATTCAACGCCCTGGACAAGGCCTCGTACCTCAACCGACTCGGCCTGGCTGGCATGAACGACTCAACCGCGAACTTTTACCTGCAGATGCGTGCGCAAGCTGCCTACGGGCAGAACCTCGCCGGCGGCACCGAACCCGAGGAAACGGACGGGGATAACTACTACGTCGAAGCGAGGAAGAAAGAGGGCGATATCGAAGGCAACTTCGCTGGCGCCCTGATAGCTCTCTTCTTTGGTCTCACCGATGTCCTTGGCAACGAGGCGCAGATGGAGAAGTTCTACTCCACCTTCGAGAAAACCTCCACCGGCAAGTTCTTCGAGAACATGAACGCCTTCCTCAACGCCGAAGCGGACGCTGAGGAAGCTTGCCTCGGTGGAGGCAACACCACGGTTGCGTTCCCGACGAAGCCTGCGAACCAGCCGGGCAAGGAAGACGGCTCCTCCACCGCTGGCATCGTGGTCGGCGTGATCGCTGCTGTCCTCGCGGTGGTCGGTATCGCGGCGGCTTTCGCACCGCAGTTGGGAATCCAAATCCCGAGCCTGCGCTAACTGAGGTCGCAGGCAACTTACCAATCAACTTCCCAACTACTTACCAACATGGGAAGTTGATTGGTAAGTTGGTGGCATGTTGCCGGTCGATCTTGCTCAGCTGCTAGACAAACTCCGCATAATCGGTACTGAACAGCAGCACGTAGAAGTTAAATCCGGCGCCGGCAAAAACATGTTGGAAACACTCAGTGCTTTTTCTAACAAAGACGGCGGAATCATCATTTTTGGAATCGACGAAGAATCGGGTTTCACCCCGGTTCCCAACTTCGATTCCCGGAAAACTCAAGACTCTCTAAATTCATTTTGCGAGAAGCTCACTCCGCCAGTCCGTCCAACGGTCGAAATCATGCCATTCGAAGGTTCCAGTGTCGTCGTTGCACATTTCAAAGAAATGGCTCCGTTTGATAAACCGTGTTATATCACCGCACGTGGGCCCTACGGTGGCAGCTATATCCGTTTAGGCGAAAGCGAACATCGCCTTACCGCGTATGAAGTGGATCGATTGCGCGAGGAAAGCCACCAACCACGCTGGGATCGCACTCCCGTCGAAGAAGCACGCTTAACCGACTTAGATGAAAATACTCTTCGGTCCTACCTTCAGCAACAACGCAATTCACGTCCGAAGACCTTTAAGGACGGGGAAGACATCGCGCTCCGACGGCTTCAAGTACTCCAAGGCGACTCCCCTACCTTCGCAGCACTGTTAGCAATGGGCGACTTTCCTCAAGAATTCTATCCGCGACTGACAGTCACTTTCGCCCTCTATCCAGGTGCCGAAAAAGGCGAGGTAGGAGAAGGAATTCGACTGTTGGACAGTGCGCGACTTAGAGGCCCTATCCCCGAGCTGGTAGACGAAGGTGTCCGCCTAGTTGAGAAAAATATGCGAACTGCTGGTCTTATAGAAGGAGTTTTCCGCCGAGATTTACCGGACTATCCTCAAATCGCAGTTCGCGAGGCACTCGTCAACGCACTTATGCATCGCGATTATTCCCCGACTGCACTCGGCACACCAGTACAGATCGACATGTTCGTGGACAGGCTAGTCATATCTAATCCTGGCGGACTTTACGGCGGTGTCACTAAGGAGAATTTGGGAACCCCTGGTGCGTCTTCTACGAGAAACCAACAGCTAGCAACTTTTTTGGAAGACCTTCATTTCGATGACGGGGGTCTCGTCGCTGAAAATAGAGGTACGGGTATCGCGACGATGACACGAGCGACCGCTGATGCGCTTATGCCGCCTCCTGTTTTCAGTAATTCTCTCACGCATTTCTCTGTGACTTTTCATAAGAGGAAAGTCGCTGCTGAAGAAACTCATGAAACGGCTTACCAACAGGTTCTCCGACTTTTCGATGAACAACATTCCTGGTCAAGCACTGAACTAAGAAATGCAACGGGGAGAAGCCGCAGCGCAATCCAGTTGGCTTTGAATCAGCTGATGGAAGAAGGGCGAGTTGAACGCACTGAGCCTTCTCGAAGCCCGAAACAGCGGTACCGGCTTACGAAGTAGAGCTTCCCAATCAACTTCCCAACTACTTACCAACATGGGAAGTTAGTGGGAAGTTGGCTGCCCACTAGACTTCGGGGCTATGAAAGGCATCATTCTGGCGGGCGGATCGGGTACGCGGCTGTACCCGATCACGCAGGGCATCTCGAAGCAGTTGATGCCGATCTACGACAAGCCGATGATCTATTACCCGCTGTCCACCCTGATCAGCGCTGGTATTCGGGAGATTCTGATCATCACGACGCCGGAGGATCGGGCGAATTTCGAGCGTTTGCTTGGCGACGGCTCCCACCTCGGCATCATGCTCCACTACGCCGAACAGCCGAAGCCGGAAGGCCTCGCCCAAGCGTTTCTGATCGGCGAAGATTTCATTGGCGACGACGCCGTCGCCCTGGTGCTTGGCGACAACATTTTCGACGGCGCCGGCATCCTGGAAGCACTCGGCCAGGTGCGCGAGATTGAGGGCGGGGCGATCTTCGCCTACGAGGTCTCCGACCCGCAGCGCTACGGCGTGGTCGATTTCGACGCGGACGGCACCGCCCTGTCCATCGAGGAGAAACCGCAACAACCGAAGTCGAACTTCGCGGTCGTGGGGTTGTATTTCTACGACAACGACGTGGTGGAGATCGCCAAGAACATCACTCCCTCGGCGCGCGGCGAGTTGGAAATCACCTCGGTCAACGAGGCCTACCTCAAGCGCGGCGACCTGAAGGTGCACCGCCTGCACCGCGGGGATGTGTGGCTGGATACCGGCACGATCGATTCGATGAGCGAGGCCAGCTCCTACGTCGAAGTGCTGCAAAAACGCACCGGCACCGTCATCGGTTCGCCGGAGGTCGCCGCCTACCGTGAAGGCTTCATCGACGCCGCCCAGCTGCGCGCGCTCGGTGAGGCCGTGCTCAAATCCGGCTACGGCCGCTACCTTATCGACGCCGCCGAGGAGGCCTAATGCCCACCCTTTCCGCCCTTATGAGCGTCTACCACGCCACCGACGCTGACGAACTCGAACTCACGCTCAACTCCCTCGACGCCCAAACCCACCCGGCCGACGAGGTTGTGGTGGTCTTTGACGGGGAGGTGTCTGGGGCGGTGCGTGGGGTCGTCGCAAAGCATGGCGCTCGCGTGGTCGAACTACCCGAAAACGTCGGCCTAGGCCGGGCGCTCAACGCAGGCTTAGCGACGATCAACGCCACCTACACCGCACGCATCGACTCCGACGACGCCGCCAAACCGGAGCGCTTCGCCAAACAACTCGCGTACCTGGAGGCGCATCCGAACGTGGCCGCGCTCGGCAGCGCCATGGAGGAATTCGAGCACACCCCCGGCGACCGCGGCACCATCCGCGCACTGCCGCGGGATCCGAACGCGTACGTGAAAATCAACTCCCCGCTCAACCACCCCGCGGTCACCTTCCGCACCGACGCCGTCAAGGCCGTCGGCGGCTACCAGCACGTGCCGTTCATGGAGGACTACGACCTGTGGGCGCGCCTCATCGCCGCCGGACACACCCTGGCCAACCTCGACGAGCCACTGACCTACTTCCGCGTCACCGACGACCAGCTGCGACGCCGCGCCAGCGCCGACACCCGACGCGCCGAGCGCACCATGCAGGCCAACCTCGTCGAATACGGGCTGATCTCGCGGCCACGCGCGCTGGCGAACCTCGCCGTGCGCAACCTGTACCGCGCCCTGCCCATCGGGCTAACTAAGCGCGTCTACTCCGTGCTCTTCCACCGCGGCGAGTAACCTCTTTAAGCGACATGACCGGATTTTCAGACACTTGGCTGATCGTGCCTTGTTACAACGAGGGCACGGTCATTTTCGACGTGCTCAGCCACGCCCGCGAAACCTTCCCCAACATCGTCGCCGTCAACGACGGATCCCACGACAACTCCGCCGAACAAATCCGCGCCGCCGGCGCCCACCTGGTCAACCACCCGGTGAACCTCGGCCAAGGTGCAGCGATCCAGACCGGCGTGGAGTACGCCCGTGCGCAGCCCGGCGCGAAGTACTTTGTCACCTTCGACGCCGACGGCCAGCACCAGGTCAAGGACGTGGCGCGCATGGTTGAGCGGTTGCGGACGGAGCCGCTGGATATTGTCGTCGGTACGCGGTTTGCGGGCCAAGACAACTCGCAGGTGCCGTGGATTAAGCGCGTCGTGCTGAAAACGGTGGTGATGCTGTCGCCGCGCACCCGCAAACTCGGCCTGACGGATGCGCACAACGGGCTGCGCGCGTTTAACAAGAAGGTCGCCGACGAGATGAACATCCGCATGAACGGGATGTCGCACGCTTCGGAGATCGTCACCATGATCGAGAAGTTCGGCTGGCGCGTCGACGAAGAGCCGGTGGATATTCTCTACACCGAATACTCCATGTCCAAGGGGCAATCGTTGATCAACGGGGTGAACATCCTCGCGGATGGGCTCGTGGCAAGGAGGCTGCCATGATTCAGGCGTTGTTACTGCTGGCCATTGTGGCGCTGGCGTGGTTCTTCTTCGCTAACCGCCGCAAGGCGAACGCGAAGGCGTGGGTGAAGTTGGGCTTCGTGCTGATGATCCTCGCCGCCGTGTGGGCGATCGTTCGCCCCGACGATGTGACCGTGCTGGCCAACTGGCTCGGCGTGGACCGCGGCACGGACCTCATGCTTTATCTGCTGGTCATCGCATTTTTCTTTACGACGATCTCCACCTGGACCCGCTTCCGCGAACAGGAACTGCGCTACGCTCGCCTCGCCCGGGCGGTAGCGCTGCAGAACGCCGAGGCGCCCGAACGCGATTAGAACCCGCGGCGGATCCACTCCTCGAGGTGCGGGGCTTCGTCGCCAATCGTGGTGTGGCCGCCGTGGCCGGTGCGCACAACCGTCTCCGGCGGCAGTTCCAAAACGGACTTCTGCAGGGAGTGGATGATGGTGTCAAACGACGAGAAGGATCGTCCCGTCGCGCCCGGCCCGCCCTGGAAGAGGGTGTCGCCGGAGAAGAGTTCGCCGGCTTCCTCGGCGTAGATGACCACGGAGCCCGGCGAGTGGCCGGGGGTGGACATCACGCGCAGGTCGGTGCCGGCGATGTCGAAGGTGGCGCCGTCGAGAAGCGGGCGGTAGTGCGCGCCTGGGTTCTCGCGCTGCCAGAGGAACCCGTCGGTGGGATGCAGGTACACCGGGGCGTTCACGAGGCGGGACAGTTCGGGGGCGGCGTCGATGTGGTCGGAGTGGCCGTGGGTGGCCAGGATGCCCTTGACGCGACGGTTGCCCACGGCGTCGGCGATGGCCTGGGCGTTGTGGGCGGCGTCGATGATGTAGACCTCGGAGTCGTCGCCGACGATCCAGACGTTGTTGTCCACCTCCCATTCGCCGCCGTCGAGTTTGAACAGGCCTGATGTGATGACGTTGTCGATACGCATTTAGAACTCCACTACGCTTCGCAGCACGTCGCCGCGCTTCATCTTGTCAAACGATTCTTCGATGTCGCCCACACCAATGCGTTCGGAGACGAACTCGCCGAGCGGGAACCGTCCCTGCTTGTACAGCTCAACGTACGTGGGGAAGTCGCGCTCCGGCAGGCAGTCGCCGTACCAGGCCGGCTTGATGGAGCCGCCGCGGGCGTACAGGTCGATCGCGGGAATGTCCACGTGGTCGGTCTGGTTGGGCACGCCCACCATGACCATGCGGCCGGCGAGGTCGCGCGAGTAGAACGCCTGGCGCCAGGTGGGCTGGATGCCTACGGCGTCGATGGCGACGTCGGCGCCGAAGCCGCCGGTGAGTTCGCGCACGGCCTCGATGACGTCGTCTTCGCTCATGTCCTTGGAGCAGATGGCGTGGGTTGCGCCGAACTTCTCGGTCGCAACATCGCACTTACGCTTATCGACGTCCACCGCCACCACCGTCGACGCCCCCGCCAACGCAGCACCCGCCACGGCCGCAAGACCTACCCCGCCGAGGCCGAACACGACGACGGACTCGCCGCGCTGCACTTCACCGGTGTTCACGGCAGCACCCAGGCCGGCCATGATGCCGCAGCCGAGCAGCCCCGCCGCGGCCGGATCCGCCTCCGGGTCCACCTTGGTGCACTGCTTCTCGTGCACAAGGGTCTTTTCGGCGAAGGAGCCGATGCCTAAGGCTGGGGTGAGCGGGGTGTCGTCGTCAAGCGTCATGCTTTGGGACGCGTTGTGGGTGTTGAAGCAGTTCTTCGTGTCCCCCTTGCGGCAGGCGCGGCACTCGCCGCAGACTGCGCGCCAGTTCAACACCACGAAGTCGCCGGGCTCGACGTGGGTGACATCCGAGCCGACCGTCTCCACGACGCCAGCCGTTTCGTGGCCGAGCAGGAACGGGAACTCGTCTGCAATATCACCGTCGCGGTAGGCCAGGTCCGTGTGGCACACACCGGTGGCCTGAACCTTGACCACAACATCGTTTGGGCCGGGGTCGGGGATCACAATGTCCACGACCTCGACGGGCGCGCCCTTGGAACGGGCGATTACTCCTTGAACAGTCTGTGTCATGCCCTCCCAGACTAGGAGCGGGCGATGACATTTGCCACGTGCTCGTGGCCACGCTGGTTCACGTGGATGGGCAGGTTACCCGGGCCGCCGTAGAAATCGACCAGGCCAGCCCACATGCGCTGGTTATCCGGGGCACACATGTTGTTGTTCATCGTGGACGGTTTCAGGTCCAGGAATTCGACGCGGGCGGCGCGGGCGGCGTCGACCTGCATCCACTGGGCAAGGTTCTCCCAGCGCTGAACTTCCTGGAAGCGCGTCCAGTCGGAGGCGTTCGGGGCGATGTGGAACAGGCACACGCGGTCGCCGGCGGTGACCTTCGGGTAGCCGACGATCTGGATGCGCGCGTTCGGGGCGGCGGCGCGGATGCGGTTGATCTGCGGGACCATGTAGCGGGTGAAGTCGCGGCGGACGTCGGCGTCGGGGCGCGAATTGTTGTTGTACGTGTCGTTGAAGCCGACGGAGATGATCACGCGTGCGGTTGCTGGCGACAGGCCGCGGTCCGCGATGGCGCGGTCGACCTGCTGAAAGAAGCCCGGCCCCTTCGAAATGGTGACCACGCCGGTGCAGGAGTAGTCACGCGCAGGCAGGCCAAGTTTAGCGGCGGAGCGCTTGCCCCAGTTCGTGGCGGAGGTCGGGCACCAGCTGCCGTTGTCGGAGCGCCCGCGCGGGTCGAGGCCGAGTTTGCCGGCGGCCCACTGGCCCATGTTGGGGTCGGAAATAACGGAGTCGCCGAAGATGACCATGTTGCGCTCCTGCGCGTGGGCGGCCGGGGTCAGTGGGGCGACGAGGGCGGCAGCGGCCACAAAGGCGGCTGCGAGACGTCGGAAAACAGACACGAAAATCCTTTCACGCGAGACACTTACGTATCGGTAGGCTACATTATCCTCATGCGTCCCACCCATCGTCCGCTGTTCTTACTGAAGTCTTTCGCGCGATTCGTGCCCGCCGTTACACGCGCCGGCATCATCAGCGCCGAAGGCGGCCCCCGCGCAGCGCTCGCACTCATCCCGAATCTCGCGCGCTACTGGTTCACCACCGCCCGCGAAATCGAACAAGGCGCCGCAGCAGTGCCCGATCGCCTCGCTCTTATCGACGACACCGGGGCGCTGACCTACCGCCAACTGCGCGAAGACTCCCGCACCGTAGCCAAGTGGCTGCTGGCCCAGAAAGAAGAGCGCGGCCTCGACGAACTACGCATCGGCGTCATGGCCCGCAACGGCCGCGGCATCGTCCTACCCCTCGGCGCCAAGGGCTACACCGGAGGCCACATCTTCCTACTCAACATCGGCTCCTCCACCGAGCAACTGCGCGGCATCATCGCCGAAAACGACATCAACATCCTCTTTATCGACGACGAGTTCGCCGACCGCATCCCCAACGACATCCCCCACATACCCGTGGTGCGCGCGTATGAGGACGTGGTGGTGAAAGGGGTCGTCGACAAGCGACTGCCCCTCTGGCCCAAACACGGCAACCTCGTCCTGATGAGCTCCGGCACCACCGGCATCCCCAAAGGCATCGTGCGCCCCGAACCACGCCTGCCATTCGTGGTCGCCGGATACCTCGAAGCAATCCCCTGGCGCGCCGGCGACACCATCCAACTCACCGCCTCCATCTTCCACACCTGGGGCTGGTCCGCCCTGCAAGTCGCGCTGGCGACCCGCTCCACCATCGTGACGCAACGCGAATTCGACCCGGAAAACTGCTTCCGCCAAATCGAAGCATTCCGCTGCGACGGCCTCATCTCCTCGCCGATCTTCTTCAAACACATGCTGGACCTCGACGAAAACTACGACACCTCGTCGCTGCGCTACCTCGCCACCGCCGGCAACGCCGTCACCCCGTCGCTACTGCGCCACACCACCGAACGCTTCGGCCCCATCCTGGCCAACATCTACGGCTCCACCGAACTCGCCCTCGCCGCCGCCGCCTCCCCCGAACAAATGCAGGCAGACCCCACCACCGTCGGCAAAATTGCGCCAGGCACCGTTCTCAAAATTTACGACGACAACGGCCGCGAAGCCCCCACCGGCCAAACCGGCCGCATCTTCCTCCACAACGAAACCGCCCTGCGCGGCTACACCAACCCGAACACCCCCACCGTCGAAATCGACGGGCTCATCGAAATGGGCGACCTCGGCTACATCGACGCCGACGGCTACCTCCACGTGCAATCGCGTAGCGACGACATGATCATCGTCGGCGGCGAAAACGTCCACCCCCAATCCGTGGTGGAAGTCCTCGAAGACATGCCCGGCATCGGCGAGGTCTACGCCCACGGCGTCGACGACGACGACACCTTCAAACGCATCGCCGTCTGGGTCGTCAAAACCGCCGAAATCACCGAGGAAGCCGTCCGCGACTGGGTGCGCTCACGCTTGGCCGATCACTCGATTCCCCGGGACGTGCACTTCGTCGACAAGCTGCCGCGCAACGCCGTCGGCAAAGTCGTACCGCGCTTCCTGCCCGGGCTAGGGCAAAAAAATTGAGCCACCCAGGCTCGCCCCTCTTGTGCCAACCAATGGCTTTCCATTACTGTTCGAAGCGTAGAGATTGCACGTCGTGTGCAACTCCACATTGCCGGAGACCCCGCCTAGTGCGGGGTCTTTGTGCACCTAGGGCCAGACCCTTTGTATCCCGAGCTGTGCAATGTGGGTTAAGCGACAACTCGGCGCGCGGGAAGCGAAAAGAAAGCCCAGGTAAAACACCGTTTTACCTGGGCTTTTGGGTGAGCCACCTGCGAGAATCGAACTCGCGACCTTCTCATTACGAGTGAGACGCTCTGCCGACTGAGCTAAGGTGGCCGGGCAGCAATGCTGCACCGGGAAGACAGCTTAACCTAGCGGACGCGACCCGCGAAACCCGCAGGTTAAGACACGTTGCACGCGAGCCTTATGCGGCCAATCATGCCGTTGAACGCCACCGCCGGAGTCACGTTCTGGTCCAGGCGCTCACGGCACTGCCCGATCGCCTCGAGGCACTCCACGAGCCCCTCCGCCGACACCTGGCCGGCAATCTCACGCGCGAGCCCCTCAAAATCCGGGTGCGTCAGACCGACCTCGGCGCCCGACTGCACCACCATCGCATCCCGGTACACCCCCGCCAAGTCCACCAGAACCAAATCCAACATGTCGCGCTTGCGGCGCGTGCCACGACGCTTCTGCTCCTCTTCCAACTGACGCACCGACGACGCCACCGACCGCAGCGCCTTCGCCGCCCCCTTCCCCTTCGCACCCATACCGAGGGCGTTTTCGAGCTTTGCCCGCTCGGCTTCGTCGTCAGCTTTATGCGCCTCGACGGCCTCCTTCTCCGCCGCCTTCAGCAACGACCCCACCGCCTGAAACGCCTGCGGGCCGTGAAACACCAACTCGGCCAAGTTGATCGCCATCGCGCGACGCTGCTGAATCGCCTCCGAACGCACCAACAACCGCGCCCGGCCAATATGGCGTAGCGACGACACCGCCGCCAGGCGCGCATCATGCTCCGACGCACCCTCCTCCTCCTCGACGAGAATGCGCACCAACTCATCCTCCGACGGCGACGGCACATACACATGCCGGCAGCGCGAACGCAGCGTCTGCGAAAAGTCCTGCGGATCCGTCGACGGCGTACACATGATGATCACGGTGCGCTCCGGCGGCTCCTCCACCGTCTTCAACAGCGCGTCAGCCGGCGCGGTGGTGATCGACGTGGCCAGGCGGTCCGCGTTTTCGATGATGACAACGCGCCAGGGGGCGACCGTCGGTAAGCGAGCTGCCTTTGCGACGATCTCATCACGCACAAAATCAACCTTGATCGTCGACGTATGCGGCACCACATGCACCAAATCCGTATGCGACCCCGCCAACGCATCACGGCACCCCTTACACCGCCCACACCCAATCTCATCCGGGTTCTCACACATCAACGCCGCCGCAAACGCCAACGCCGCATTCGACCGCCCCGAACCCGGAGGGCCCGTAAACAGCCACGCATGCGTCATCGCATACGCATCCCCCTGCCCCCTCGCCGTGGCAGCCGCCGACAAGATGATGTCGCGCACCGCCGGGGTGCCAGCCAAACGCTCACTAACGCTGCGGGTAGTCACAGGTGACCAGAGTACCCGCGCGCTAAGGTGATAGACCATGGAACGTATCTGGCGCGAGCTGCAGTGGCTTTGGGGCACGTCGTGGCCTCTCTATGCCGCGACGGTGCTGGGCACCAACCTGCTCGGCGCCGTGGGCTGCATGTTGTTCGTGCGCTTCCTCATCCCGATGGATGCCGTCAACGAGTTAGGTCTCAACGGCCAGCTTGGGTTTATCGGGGTGTTGTATGCGGCGATCGCTGTTGTGCTCGGCATGATCGTCACGTTTTTCCTGTTCCGGCCGGTGCTGGAGTGGCAGCGTCGCCCGGATGATCATGACCCGAACATGGTGCGGCATTTGGTGATGCGTTTGCCGGTGTTGCAGACGATCATCGTTGTTGCGGTGTGGGGGTTGGGCATTGCGATTGTCACGGTGCGCACGTTGCTTGTCGACGTCCCCCTGGGCATCGTCGTCCTCGCCACCACCATCCTGACGTGTTTTGTGGTGTCGGTGCTCACATATCTGCAGGCGGAGCGTCTCGTGCGTCCGATTGCGGCGTCGGCGCTGGCGCGGCGGTTCGAGGATTCGACGCTCCAGCCGCCGATCGCGTCTCGGTTGATGCTGACGTGGTTCACCACCTCCGCCGTGCCGATGGTCGGGGTGCTGCTGCTGGCTGTGGCGCAGCGCGTCGGCTACTTCCGGGACACCCCGGGTGAGATGACGGCGGCGATCGTGGCGCTGATCGCGGCGGGTATTTTCACGGGGTTTGTGGGGACGTCGTTTGCGACGGTGATCGTCGTCGATCCAATTAAGGAGCTGCAGGTCGCCATCAACCGTGTGCGCCGCGGTGAGGGCGATACGCAGGTGGACATTTACGACGGCTCCGAGATCGGTGTCCTCCAAGCTGGCTTTAACGAGATGATGCGGGGTCTGCAGGACCGCCAGCGTGTTCGCGACGTGTTTGCCAAGTACGTCGGTGCTGAGGTCGCACAGAAGGCGCTGGAGGAGCGCCCGCAGCTCGGCGGCGAGGAACGCCGGGTCGCGGTGCTGTTTATCGACGTCGTCGGCTCCACCACCTACACCGTCCAGCACACCCCCGAGGAGGTCGTGGAGGCACTCAACGAATTCTTCGAGGTTGTCGTTGAGGTGGTGCACCGCAACAAGGGCGTGATTAATAAGTTCCAGGGCGATGCGGCGCTTGCGGTGTTCGGAGCGCCAGTTTCGCTTCACGACGCCGCCTCGCACGCCCTCCAAGCCGCCCGTGAAATCCAGCGCGGCTTGGAAGGCTTCGAGCTCAAGGCCGGCATCGGTGTCGCCTCGGGCCACGTGGTCGCTGGCCACATCGGCGGCAAGGACCGTTTCGAGTACACCGTGATCGGCGACGCCGTCAACGGCGCCGCCCGCCTCACCGACCTGGCGAAGGACACCCCGGGCATGGTGCTGACCAACGCCGCAACCCTGCGCGCGGCGAACGAGGTTGAGCAGCAGCGCTGGACGCTGATGAAGTCGGTGGAGTTGCGCGGGCGCAACAAGATGACGCAGTTGGCGCGCCCGGTGCGCTCCACAATGGCGGACCGCTCATAGGACCCAGCACGGCAGCAGCCCCGGCCCAGCGCAGCGCGGCGCGGCAGCAGCCCCGGCCCAGCGCAGCGCGGCAGGACTCAGGCCTGCGGGCGCGCGAACTCGCGCCCGGTCAGTTGTTTCCGAACAGGAGCTGCATGGCTCCGGGAGTGTCGTTCGGCACTTCGTATCCGTTGGGTGACACCCACACTGGGATGCCGTCCCGGATGCATATTCGGCCCCGTCTGATGATCCACGGGTCGTCGTCGTTGGTGCCGTTGTGGTAACTGCACAGGGGCACCAGGTTGGCCAGGTTGGTTTCCCCGCCGTGTCGCCAGGCGGTGATGTGGTGGATTTCGCAGTGATCGGCTCCGTGACGGCAGCCTGGCACCGGGCAGGTCGGCGACATCATCGACGCCAACGTGCGCTGCTTGTCGTTAGCAAAGCGCTTCGCCCGGTAGAGGTTCACCGCCCCCTCTGCAGGGTGGAACGCGGCAACCTCCAGGTCGGCGCCGAACTCGCGGGCGAGGAATTCGGCGCCGGTCATGGTGGTGCCGTCAGTAAGGATGAGTTGAACTTCTTCGCCGTGGCCGGACTGGATGCGGGTCCACTCCGGCAACGGCACCAGGATGATCGGGCGCGGGGCGGCGTAGGGCATGGCAACCCCGCCAGCGCCAGCACCCCCAGCGTCAGCGCCAGCACCGCCGCCGCGCAGCAGGCTCACCAACGCGTCGGCCATTTGCTCGGCGGCGGGCAGCGACGGGTCGATGAGCGAGCGCAGCAGGTGCTCCAAATCGGCGATGTCACGCTCGGAGTAGGTCAGCGACATGTTGCGCATCCCAGAGCGTGATTTGGAGAAGCGGCACTGCTTCTTGGGGGTGGGTTTCGGGGTGGTGATGGTGTCGTCGATACGCCGTGATAGCGCCTTGTACGAGCCGCGGAAGCGCAACAGTTCGAGGCGGAGGCGCCAGCGCTCGGCAAGATCGGCGACGGTGGAGAGTTTGCGCTCGAGCAGGCAGATCTGATCGAGCGGCATCCCGGCGGCCAAGCGGCGCGCGTCGGCTTGTTTGCGGGTGAACTTCGTCGCGCCGAAGTAGGTGGCGTGCGCCTGCGCCCACTTGCGTTTCAGGGCGGGGTCGAGGGCGGCGAAGGCGGGCGCGGACTCGTCGAAACCGGCGAGCACGCTGATGTCGGCGTGCGCCAGGGCCTCGAGAATCTCGCTAAATGTCATGCCATGCACGCTAAGCGCACAGCACAACCCTTGTAAAGGAATTGTCCACTATATTGTGCAATCCCTAGCGCTTGCGAGCTTTGACCACGCGTTTTGTGGTCTGCTTCGGCTTGGTCACGCGCTTGGTTGCCTTCTTCTTTGTCGCCTTTTTCTTGGTGGCTTTCTTGCCGCCGTCTTCGGCTTCACGGGCGCGGCGCGCGGAGAGCAGTTCGTTGGCGCGCTGGTCCGTCATCGTCTCTGGCGTGTCGCCGCGTTGGAGGGACGCGTTGGTTTCGCCGTCGGTGACGTAGGGGCCGAAGCGGCCGTCTTTGACGGTCATGGGTTTGCCGGAGACGTCGTTGTCGCCAAGCATCTTCAGCGGTGGCTTGGCGGCGGCGCGGCCGCGGCGTTTCGGTTCGGCGTAGATGCGGCGGGCTTCTTCCAAGGTGATGGAGAAGATCTGGTCCTCGGACGCAAGCGAGCGCGAGTCGGTGCCCTTCTTCAGGTATGGGCCGTAGCGGCCGTTTTGGGCGGTGATGACTTCGCCGTCGGCGGGGTCGACGCCGACTTCGCGCGGCAGCGACAGCAGTTTCAGTGCTTCCTCGAGCGTGACCGTCGCCGGTTCCATCGACGCGAACAGGGAGGCGGTGGCGGGCTTTAGCTGCTCGTCGACCAGCTGCGCCATGCGCTTTTCTTTTTGAGCGGCGGCGGTTTTGGTTTCCCAGTTCTTGGCGCGTTTGCCTTCTTCGGCGCGCTGTTTGTCCTCTTCGGCGCGCTCAGCGGCGATGATTTCCTCGGCGCGGGCTTCGGCGGTGGCGCGTTCGTCGTCACGCACAAGCTCGGTGACATATGGGCCGAAGCGCCCTTCCTTTGCGACGACCACACGCCCATTGGCGGGGTTCTCCCCCAGTTCGCGGCCGGACTGCGGGGTGGCGAAGAGCTTCTCGGCCATCTCGAGTGTGATTTCGTCCGGGGTTGCGGATTCGGGCAGGTTGGCGCGCTGGTATTCGGGCTCGCCTTCGGCGGTCTTACCGACGACGCGCTCGATGTAGGGGCCGTAGCGGCCGACGCGGACGACGACGGGGCGGCCTTCGGCGTCGTCGAAAAGTGTCAGCGAGTTCGCGGCGCGCGCGTCGATGGATTCGAGGTTGTTCTCGATCATGTGCTTCAGCCCGCCGCGGCGTGCGAGGGCTTGCGCCATGGACTCGCGGGCGTCGGCGTCGCCGAAGTAGAAGCCGGTGAGCCACTTGGTGCGGTCTTGGTTGCCGTGGGCGATTTCGTCGAGTTCGTCTTCCATGGAGGAGGTGAAGTCGTAGTCCACGAGTGCGTCGAAGTTGTTTTCCAACAGCCCGACGACGGAGAACGCCACCCAGGACGGCACGAGTGCGTTGCCGCGGACGACAACGTAGCCGCGGTCTTGGATGGTCTTAATGATCGACGCGTAGGTGGACGGGCGGCCGATGCCGAGTTCTTCCATCTTCTTCACCAGCGACGCTTCGTTGTAGCGCGCAGGCGGGTTGGTGGTGTGGCCGTCCGCGGTGACGGACTTGGTGGCCAGTTCGTCGCCCTTGGCCAGTTGCGGCAGGCGGGTTTCGTTGGACTGGCGGTCGGAGTAGGCGCGCAGCCAGCCGGGGAAGGTAACGGTGCGGCCGGTTGCGGTGAACTCGCAAGCCTCACCGGCGGCGTCGGCGGCGATGGTGATCTTGGTGGAGTTGCCGCGTGCGTCTTCCATTTGGGAGGCGACGGTGCGCTGCCAGATCAGTTCGTAGAGCTTGAACTCTTCGGCGTCCAGCGCGCCCGCCAGCTGCCCGGGGGTGGCGAAGCGTTCGCCGGCGGGACGGATCGCCTCGTGGGCTTCCTGGGAGTTTTTCACCTTGCGGTCGTAGACGCGCGGCTTGGCGGAGACGTAGTCGGCGCCGTAGAGCTCGCGTGCTGCGGCGCGTGCGGCGTCCAGGCCCTGCTTGGACAGGGAGGTGGAGTCTGTACGCATGTAGGTGATGTGGCCGTTTTCGTACAGGCGTTGCGCGATGCGCATGGTGCGCGCGGAGGTGAAGTGGAGTTTGCGGCCGGCTTCTTGCTGCAGCGTCGAGGTCATGAACGGCGCGTAGGGTTTGCGCGAGTAGGGCTTTTCTTCCACTGCGGTGACGTGCATCGGTGCGGTGCCGAGGTCGTCGACAAGCGAATGCGCTTTTTGCTTATCGACGACCACCGCATCCGACACCAACTCTCCCCGGTCATTGAAGTCGCGGCCCTGTGCGATGCGCTTGCCGTCAAGGGAGACGAGTTTGGCGTCGAATTCTTCGGAAGAGTGGGCGAGCGAAGCAACCAAATCCCAGTATTCGGCGGCGATGAACGCCATGCGCTCGCGTTCACGCTCGACGATGACGCGGGTGGCTACGGATTGGACGCGGCCGGCGGACAGTCGCGGCATGACTTTCTTCCACAGCACGGGGGAGACTTCGTAGCCGTAGAGGCGGTCGAGGATGCGGCGGGTCTCTTGGGCGTCGACAAGATCCATGTCGAGTTCGCGCGTGTTTTCGGCGGCTTCGCGGATGGCGGATTCGGTGATCTCGTTGAACACCATGCGCTCTACCGGCACCTTCGGCTTAAGGGTTTCAAGCAGGTGCCAGGCGATCGCTTCGCCTTCGCGGTCCGGGTCTGTTGCCAGCAGGAGTTTGTCGGCCTGCTTGAGCTTGGCGCGCAGGTCGGTGACCTTCTTTTTCTTGTCGGCGGACACGACGTAGATCGGGTCGAAACCCTTTTCCGGGTTGACGCCGAGTTTTGCCCACGGCTCGTTTTTGTACTTCGCGGGGATGTCGGCGGCGCGGCCCGGCAGGTCACGGATGTGGCCCACCGATGCTTCCACGATGTAATCGTCGCCGAGATACTTCTGTATCTTCTTCGCCTTTGTCGCGGACTCCACGATCACGAGAGTCTTGCCGTTTGCAGTCACGCTGACCTTTCCTCGATTCCCACTAAGCGTATGAGCGGTAAAACTTCCTCATTCTTATCAGACAACTAGCACATGGTTATACGGACGGGGGATTTTCTCGCCCCTGGCATTACACTGCGTTGGTGCCCTGGCGCGGAGTTGTTGGGGTGGAAAGGAGGACGCAGCGTGGTCGATTCACTCATTGAGTTTTTGCATACGTTGATGGGGTTGCCGATCTTTTACCCACTCGTCGTGTTGCTGATCGTTTCGGATGCGTTGGCGCCGGTGGTGCCGTCTGAAACGGTGTTGAATCTGGCTGGTGCGTTTTCCGCGTCGCGTGGTGTGCCGAACGTGTGGGGTGTGATCATCGCGGCGATTATCGGTGCGATTATCGGCGACAATATTTGTTTCGCCCTCGGCGCGAAGTTGATTCACCGGGTGGATAGGTTGGATCCGGATTCGAAGGCTGGCCAGGCAATTACGTGGGTGCGGGCCAACATGAACCGGGGTGCGGGCGCGATGATTATTGTTGCGCGTTTCCTCCCGTGGGCGCGTTGGGTGGCCACGATTGTGCTGGGGTCGGTGCGTTACAACTGGTTTAAGTTCTTCTTTTTCGACACCATCGGCGTGATTTTGTGGGCGTGTTTGAGTGTCGGCATGGGGTATTTGGGCGGCACGCTCCTGCAGCAGTATCCGCTTCTGGGCATGGTGCTGGGTGTGGTGCTGGGTTCGCTTGTGGGGTTTGTGATTCAGAAGCTGCAGAACCAGATCTTCGAGCGTTCTGATATTCGCCGCGGAATTAGCGCGGTGTAGGCGTAAAAATTTCCCCCAGGCGGGTGTACCGTCCGGGGGTTTGTTCGCGCTGTTTTAGAGGGCTGTTTTAGAGGGCGCGAACCTGCTGGGCCTGTGGGCCCTTGGCGCCTTCGCCGACCTCGAACTCGACCTGCTGGTTTTCTTCGAGGGTGCGGAAGCCGGAGCCCTGAATTTCGGAGTAGTGGACAAAGACGTCGGCGGAGCCGTCGTCGGGTGCGATGAAGCCGAAGCCCTTTTCGGCGTTGAACCATTTAACAGTTCCGGTTGCCATGGTGAAACCTTTCAAAATGTTGCATGTTTTTGTCGTCCACCAGGGCCTGTTTGGTCCTGGTGCCCGCGTGCACAATCCTCGCGAGCACCTGATGAGGCGCACACAAAATCTGTGACCGTTGCCCAGTCTGCCACGATTTGTTGTCGGGGGCACTGCTTTGGCCCGGCTAAAGTGGCTCACCATCATGGTTTCTGGTTTTGGCGATGAGCTCGTTTCGGTGCTTGCGCAGCGTTTCCCTGCTGCGACGGTGACGCATGTGGAGCATGAGCCGGCTCGTCTCGCGGTGTTTGGACAGTGGCCCGAGTGGGTGGAGCCGGGGTTGAAGCAGATGCTTATCGACGACGCCGTCACCCTCCCCTACGCCCACCAAACCCAGTGCGCGGAGTTGGCGTGGGCGGGCCGGGATGTGGTGGTGGCGACGGGGACGTCGTCGGGAAAGTCGTTGGGCTATCAGTTGCCGGTGCTGTCCGCGTTGGCGGCGGATCCGAAGGCGTGCGCGATGTATCTGACGCCGACGAAGGCGTTGGGTTCGGACCAGTTGCAGGCAACGCTTGCCATGACGCGGGGGAATGCGGCGCTGTCGTCGGTACACCCGGCGCCGTATGACGGGGATACGCCGCAGGAGTCGCGGACGGGTATCCGGGAGCACACCCGCTACGTGTTTACGAATCCGGACATGCTGCACGCAAGCCTTTTGGGGGCGCATGAGCGTTGGGCGAGGCTGCTGCGCCATTTGAAGTATGTGGTGGTGGACGAGTGCCACACCTACCGGGGTGTGTTCGGGGCGAACGTGTCGTTGGTGCTGCGCAGGTTGCTGCGGATCGCGAGGGCGTACGGGTCTGAGCCGACGCTGATTTTCGCCTCGGCGACCGCGGCGGATCCTGCGGGCCAGGCGTCGCGGCTGTGCGGGCGCGAGGTTGTTGCGGTGACGGAAGATGCGGCGCCCACCGGCGAGCGCACCATCGCGTTGTGGGAGCCGGGGTTCATCGAGGGCGCCGAGGGCGAAAACGGCGCGCCGGTGCGGTACCCGGCGACGACGGAGGCGGCGTCGATAATGTCCACGCTGCTGTTGCAGGGTGCGCGCACGTTGACGTTTGTGCGCTCGCGCCGCGCGGCGGAGACGGTGGCCATGCGGGCCCAGGAGGATCTGGTGGTGGCGGGCCGGGCCGATTTCGCCGAACGCGTCGCCTCCTACCGCGCCGGCTACCTCGCGGAGGATCGCCGCGCCCTCGAGCAGCGTCTGGATAACGGCGATCTGCTTGGCGTGGCCACGACGAACGCGCTTGAGCTTGGCATCGACGTCGGGGGCCTGGACGCGGTGGTCATGGCGGGGTTTCCGGGCACGGTTGCGTCGTTTCGCCAGCAGGCCGGGCGCGCAGGCCGGCGCGGCCAGGGCTCCGTGGTGGTGATGGTGGCGCGCGACGAGCCGATGGATACTTACCTGGTTCACCACCCCGAAGCACTGTTGGGCCGGCCGGTAGAAAACAGCGTGTTCAACCCGGCCAACCCCTACATCCTGCGCGGGCACATGTACTGCGCAGCGGTGGAGCGTCCGCTTAGCGACGACGACGTCGCCGCCTTCAACGCCACCGACGTTGTCAACGACCTCACCGCCGAGGGGTTGCTACGCCGCCGGCCGCAGGGGTGGTTTGCGGTGCCCCAGTTGGAGGGGGAGGTCACTCCGGAGACGGCGCATTCGTCGGTAAGCATTCGCGGCGGCGTGGGTGAGGAAGTCATGATCGTCGACGCGACCGACGGGCGACTGTTGGGCACCGTAGATGCGGGGCGTGCGATGAGCCAGGTGCACGACGGTGCGGTGTATATCCACCAGGGCGAATACTTCGTGGTGCAGTCGCTTGACCTGGACGATTACGTGGCGTTGGTGGCGCCGGAGCGGCCGGATTACTCCACGCAGGCGCGCTCCACGACCGACATCACGATCCTTGGCGAGCCGACAGATCTGGTGAACCCGTCGCCGGGACTGTGGGTGGCCAGTGTGGACGTGGAGGTCATCGACCGTGTCACCGGCTATGTCGTCCGGCTTGCCGACGGCACCGTCTCCGAACACATCCCCCTCGACCTGCCCGAGCAACGCCTAGTCACCCGCGCGGTGGCGTACACGATCGACCCGATGGTGCTGGACAAACTGGGTATTACGGCTGGCGAGATCCCCGGCGCGCTGCACGCCGCGGAGCATGCCGCGATCGGCCTGCTGCCCCTTTTGGCCACGTGCGATCGGTGGGACATCGGCGGCGTGTCCACGGCGTTGCACCAGGACACCATGCTGCCCACGGTGTTTGTCTACGACGGCCACCCGGGCGGCGCGGGCTTTGCCGACGAGGGCTTTGCCCGCTTCCACGAGTGGATCGCCGCGACCTACGAAACGGTGCGGTCCTGCCGCTGCAACGACGGCTGCCCGTCCTGCGTGCAATCGCCGAAGTGCGGCAACGGCAACCAGCCACTGGACAAGCACGCCGCGCTGAAGCTGCTCGGCGCGCTGGTGAGCATGACTGGCTGACCGGCTAGCCATTACGGCCCGGCGCGGGCGGTCGCTTCGGCGTGGCGCAGCCGCACGGCCACGATGACGTCACCCTCGACGAACTCGCACGAGGTGACCTCAGCGCCGTTGTTGCTGGCGGTGGCGTTGCCCCAGGTGCAGGCGTCCGCGCCACGGTACAGCGCGGTGGCTGCGGCGACGGCGGAAAGGTCCGCGGCCACGCGGGCACGGTGTGTGTCGGCGGTGCGGGCCCCGGTGACCACCACCGCAAGGGCCAAGGAGACCACTGCGGTGATGATGCCTGTGGTGGTGACGGTGGCGGAGCCGGTGTCGTCGATAAGCAATCTGCGCATTAGAACTCCACGGGGAAGACCGCGGTGGCGCGCATGGTGCCAATCGGGGCGGGCACGGCGGCGGTAACGGTGGCCAGGCCTGCGGACTCGTGCATGCTCACCTCGCCGCGCGGCGGGGTGTAGTCCACGCCCATCGCGTGCGCCCGGGCGGCGGCACCGGCAATGTCCACGGCAGCGATGTAGGCGGACATCGTGGCAATGCCGCCCACGATCGCTGCCGTAACCACCACGAGCGTGGCCAGCGAAAGCGCCGTTTCAATCGTGGTCATCAGCCTGGCGTGTTGGTCAGCGCACTGGTGATCACATTTTCGATGGCGGAAACGACCCCGTCGCCGTTGACCACGAGATACAATACTCCGGCAAGGGCAGCTGCCGCCAAAGAACCGAAAGCATATTCGATGGTTGACATTCCGGCGTCGTTACGCAAACGCTGGATGAAGAAGGTGGAAATGCGAGTCATGATTGTTCCTTTCAGAAGTTGATGAGGTTGCTCCCGAGGCTGATCACCACAGGCGCGAGCCCGAGGACGAAAAACGCCGGGAGGAAAAATGCGGTGAGCGGGATGGCGATGAGTACGCCGGCGCGTTCCGCTTTGGCTTTGGCATGGTCGGCGGCGTCGGCACGCAGGTTTGAGGCGATACGTTCGCACCCTTGCGCCAGCGCCGCGCCGGACGCGTGCGTCATTGCGACGAGGCTGGCCAGGTCCTCCCCGCCGGGAATGGCGTGGAGTTCCGACCAGGCGCGCTCCGGTTCAACCCCGAGTGCGAGCAGCGCTGCGACGGTGTGCCACGGGCTGCGGTCGCCGTCGTGAGTTTCGGCAACCGCGGCGGCTGCGGCACTGACCGGCAGGCCGGCCTCGAAGCAGGCGGCGAACAGGGTGATGTCGGCGGCACAGCGGTCCGGCAGCGCGTAGTCGGGTCCGTCGCGCGGGGTCTTCGGCGTGGGCGGCACCTGGCGGGTGACGCGCCGGGCGGGCTGCGTGGGGCTGACGGCGAGCGCGGAGGCAATGAGCAAGGTGACGGCGATCATGTGGTGGCTCCTTGGATGATGTGCTGGGAAACGATCACACCGGCGCACACCAGCGCAGTGCCGACGGTGAGCAGTGCTCCGCCGAGGCCTCCCCCGGCGAGCAGCGCGAGCGGGTTCGCCCCCATCGCCGCGCCCATGAGCAGGCCGGCGAACGGCAGCAGGGCGAGCACAACCGCGGTGGTTTTGGGCCCGGCGAGTGCGGCGTTGGTGGCGGCGCGGTGGCGTCGGGTGTGGTCGATGTCGTCGCGCGCGGCGGCGACCAGACGCGACAGCGGCACTCCTCTACTGGCCGACAGTGCGAACAGCGGGGTGATGCGGGCGAACTCGTCCGTCTCGGCGGCAAGCGGTGTGCCAGTGCCGACGTGGTGGATGAGGTGTGCGACGTCGCGGGCGATCTCGCGCGGTGCGTGTTCGGCGGCGCGCTCTAACGCGGCGTGCAGTGGCGCGCCGGCTTCGACGTTGGTGCCAAGGTGGCCGAGGAAGGTGGCTACCGCTTCCGTGCGCTTGGAGGCGGCCCGGGCGCGCCGTTGGCTATCTGCGACCCACACCACCGTCGCCGCACCCATCGCTAGCGCGATGACCAGGCTGGCCCGGTCGAACGCCAGGGCGGCGAGCACCACGGCGCCGACAACCAGCGGGATGGCAACGCGAGGTGGAACAGCCAACGAGCGCGGCGCGATGCGAGCGCCAGGAGCAGGTGGCGGGCAGGCGGCGGCGACGGCGAGGAGCAACAGCGTGGTCATGACAGCAGCTCCTCGTAGCCTTCGGCGGGGCCGGTGTCGGCGTCCCACACCACCTTGGCGCGCACGGGTTGGCCTTCGAGCACACCGATCTGGCTCAGGCGGCGTGTGCCGTCGGGGTGGCGTTTAACCACGATGACCACGTCGATGGCGGCGGCGAGTTGGGCGTGCAGCCCGGCGCGATCCAGCCCGCCCAGCGCGGCGAGCGCTTCGAAGCGGGCGGGGACCTCGGCGATCGAGTTGGCGTGCAGGGTGCCGGCGCCGCCGTCGTGGCCGGTGTTCAGTGCTGCGAGCAGGTCGACGACTTCGGCGCCGCGGATCTCGCCCACTACGACGCGGTCGGGTCGCATACGCAGCGACTGGCGCACCAGGTCCGCGATGGTGATCTCGCCGGCACCCTCGGAGTTCGCGCCGCGCGTGGTCAGGTTGACCACGTGCGGGTGGTCGGGGGTGAGTTCCAGGGTGTCTTCGATGGCCACGATGCGCTCGGCCGGGTCGACCTCCGCGAGCAGGGCGGACAGCAGGGTGGTTTTGCCGGAGCCGGTGCCGCCGGCAACCACAAACGCTTTTCGCTTTGCGACGACCCCACGCAGCACCTCCGCAACCTCCCCACCCAGCGCTCCGCGCGCTACCAGGTCGTCGAGGGTGGCCGAGGCGGTGTGTAGCACGCGCAGGGAGATGCAGGTGCCGGCCTGGGCGGTTGGGGCGAGCACGGCGTGGAAGCGTAGGAGGGTGCCGTCGTCGCGGGTGATGTGGCCGTCGCAAAACGGTTGCGCGTCGTCGAGGCGGCGCCCGCAACTGGCGGCCAGGCGGGAGGCGAGCCGGCGCACGGCGGCTTCGGATTCGAAGCGCACCGCGGAGCGTTCCAGGCCCGCGCCCGAGTCGACGTAGACGCAGTTGGGGCCGTTGACGCAAATGTCGGTGACGGTGTCGTCGGCAAGCAGTGCTTCGAGGGGTCCGGTGCCGGTGGTGTCGTCGCGAAGTGTGCGCATCACATCCAGCACGCCGATGTCGCTGATCACCACGGCCTCTTCGCGGATGAGGGCTGCGATGCGGGCAGGCTCCGGGGTGGTGGGTTCGTCGGCGAGGCGGCGCTTGACGCGGGCGATGAGGTCGCGGTCGATCATTTAGGCCACCTCCTCGAGCACCGCATTGGCGCAGGCGGCTAGCGAACGGGGCACACGCGCGGGCAGGCCGGACTTCTCCACCGTGCGAGTCAGCCCGCGCACGTGTGGCAGGTGGGTGAGCACGGTGGCGCCGGTGGTATGCGCGATCTCCTCGTCGGTCAGCGCCGCCCACGCGCTCTCGCGCACAACCAGGGCGCACGGCAAGCCGGCGGCGTTGCACTCGGCGACGATGCGGGTCGCGGCGGCAACGGGGCGCACCTCTGGTACAACCACCACGACAACCAAGTCGCTGCGGCCGGGAATCAGCGCGGCGGGCGCATCCACCACCGTCACCCCTGCCCCACCGACGGCGCCGGCGACGTGTTCCAACGCAGCTGCGTCGAGCCGGAACGGGTCCGCCACGCGCTGGCGCGGAAAGGTCAGCACCGCGATGTCGTCGGCGGTGGCGGGCAGCGCGCGGCGCACGTCGGTGCGCGCAACGGTGCCCTCACCGAAGTCGATCTCGCCCCACCGCGCGCCGGGGACGTGCTCGATGCCAAGCAGCAGGTCGAGCCCGCCGGAGAGCCAGTGCCCGTCGAGCAGCGTTGCCGAATCACCCCGTGACGTAACCCGGCACAGCGCCGCCGCCAGGGTGGACGCCCCTGACCCACCGGATGCGCCCACGACGGTGATCACCTTCCCGCGCGCCGCCACCGCCGTGGGCTGCACGGCAAGGGCGCCAATGGCGCGCAGGAGGTCCGCGGCCTCGGCGGGCAGGACGAAGACCCGCTCGGCTGAATCGACCAGCTCCCCACCGACGCGGAAGACGTTCGCTGCGTGGGGTGGGGAAAGGTCGGGGGCGCGGGTGTCGTCGATAAGCACGGCGAATGCTTTGGGCGCGTGGCGGGCGAGCTCGGCCGCATCGGCGGTGTCGATGACCTGGCGGCCGGTCGCGGCGGCGAGGTGGACGGCCTCGGAGTGGGTGGCGGGATCGGCAACCGCGACCACGATCGGGCCGGTGTGCGGGTGTGTGCGTGTCATGCCAATAGTGTTTTTCACCAGCGCAAATGTGGCAACCACCCTGTGGACAACCCGCAATCTAAGTGACACTTCAACAAAAAGCCTGTGGACAATTCGCCCCAAATGTTCACTTCTTTCACAGCGGGCCTACACTGCCCCACCAGCAAAGTGGGGCTAGACTGCTAAAGCATGTCTCCCACACGGCCGGTGGCGGCGTTTTTCGACCTGGACAAGACGATCATTGCGACGTCTTCCGCCTTCGCCTTCGGCAAAGAATTCCGCAACAACGGAATGATCACGCGACAAGAGGCGTGGGACCTCTACCTAACCAAAGCGCAGTACATGCTCGTCGGCCACTCCAGCGAAAAAATGGACGCCACGCGCGATTCGCTCGCCCAACTCATCGAAGGCTGGTCGATCGAGGACGTCCAGCGCATCACCCAAGAAACGATGCGCACCGTGGTCACGCCCGCGATTTACGCCGAAGCGCGCGAACTTATCGACGACCACCGCGCCCAAGGCCACGACGTCATCATCATCTCCGCCTCCGCATCAATTCTGGTTGAGCCGATCGCGCGCGAACTCGGCGTAGACACGGTCGTGGCTACCGAACTCGCGGAGAAGGACGGCAAGCTCACCGGCGAGATCACCCGTTACCTCAAGGGCGGGGCGAAGGCGGAGGCTGTGCGCCAGTTTGTCGCCGACCACGACTACGACCTGGAGCGCAGCTACGCCTACTCCGATTCCGCCACGGACATTCCAATGCTGGAACTGGTGGGCAACCCGGTGGCGGTGAACCCGGACCGGGCGCTTCGCAAGCACGCACTGTCACACGATTGGCAGGTGCGGACCTTTAAAGACCCGGAGCCGCTGATCCAGATGCCGAACGCCCGCGAGGTCGGCATCGGCGCGAGCGTGATCGCCGGCGTGACGGCGTTGGCGGTGGCTGGGGTGCTCATCGCGCGTGCGGTCTCCGGCAAGTCCGGCGACAAGCGTCACAGCGCGTGACGCTATCTTTCACCCCGATTCAGGCAAACACTGTGATGTATCGCTAACATCGTTGAGAGAATTCCAGGCACCGTCCCAGGGTGCCTCATGTAATAAGCCACCCAGGAAGGTGAGTAAACAGTGAGCAACGAAGGTCTGTACACCAGCGGCTCGAGCGCCGTAACCGCCAAGGTGGATTCGATTCCGCTGCGCGATACTGATGTGACGGTGCCGGGCCAGCAGTCCATCGGCACCTTGATCTCTAACGCGTCGGAGCAGGTGTCCACCCTGGTCCGCGGCGAGATCGAGCTGGCCAAGGCCGAGGTCATGGGCGAGGTGAAGAAGGGCGCCATCGGCGGCGGCCTGTTCGGCGTCGCCGGCGTGATTGCGCTGTACTCCTCGTTCTTCCTCTTCTTCGCGTTCGCGGAGATGCTCGCATCCTGGATGCACCGTGGCTGGGCATTCCTGATCGTCTTCCTCATCATGATCGCCCTGGCTGGCCTGCTCGCGCTGGTTGGCCTGAAGAAGGTCAAGAAGATCAAGGCTCCGGAGCGCACCATCAGCTCGGTCAACGAGTTGAAGAACCTGAAGCCAGGCGAGGCTCAGAAGAACCTGACCAAGAACGAGGCTGGGCTCTACACCAGCCGCTAACCGCTGACGCAGGCTTGCGTATCGACGACACCGTTCAGCCTGGTCACATCCCCTACGCGCTGCTGCACCTGGTGTGCAGTCAGCGCGTAACCCGTTTCTGAGGCATCCAGGGACGCGCCGAAGATCATGCCGGCGACCTCCCCTGCCGGGGTGAGCAGCGGGCCACCGGAGTTGCCCTGGCGGATGTCGCCGCGGATGGTGTAGGCCTCACGCTCCACACGACCGGTGGTGTAAATGTCCGGCCCTGCGATGGTCAGTTGGCTGCGGATTCGCGCCGGTGCGGCCTCGAAGGGGCCGGATTTGGGGTAGCCCATGACCACGGCGTCGTCGCCACGCTGCAGCTCGTGTGCAGCCCAACGCAGAGGCGGCAGACCCAAGCCCTGGGCGTGGAGGACCGCAATGTCGGTATCCGGGTCGTAGAGCACCACGTCCGCGGGCTTCACGCCGACGACCGTGTCCAAGGAGACGCGCTCGGTGCCGGCGACGACGTGCGCGTTGGTGAGCACGTAGCCATCCTCAAACACGAAGCCGGAGCCCATGAGCCGGCGGCGGCAACTCTCCGCATCGCCCATGACGTGGACCACGCTCGGGCGGGCCGCCTCCACAACTTCGGGGCGAAGCGCCGCGTTATCGGGTGCGTCCACCTGGGCGCCGTGCGGGGATTGGAAGGGGGAAACGAGCGGGGGCAGGCCGGACTCGTCGAGAAGCGCTGCGAATTTCGCGGGCAGTTTCCCGGCGCTCTCCGGAGCGGTGTCGTGGATTTTGGCCAGGATGTGCGAGTTGCGGATCCCGTCGCCCAACTCGCCAGGCACCGCCGACGCCAGCGGGATTGAGATAAACCACACCACCAGCGCCAGTGCCACCGATTGGAACAGTGCGCCCACCACCGAATCCACGAAACGCGTCAGGCGGCTGCGTACCCGCGCCCGCAAGTTGCCCCCGAGGGTCACGCCGAGCAGGTTGCCCAGGCCGACGAAGAGCACCACCACCGACAGCAGCAGCGTGATGCGGATGGGTTGGGACTCGGTGACGTCGAGAAGCAACGGCGCCACCGCCAGCCCCACCACGAGGCCCGCGATGATGCCGATTGCGGAGATCACAGCCGAAAACGCACCTTGGCGCCAGCCGCTGACAAACGCAGCGACGACGGCAAGCCCAAGCAGAACGTCAACGACCAGGTGCATTCCGCAAATGTTACAGCTCGCGGTTGCGGGATCGGGCCAGCGCCTCGTAAAGATCGCCCGGACGCTCGTCCCAGGCGCGCACCCAGCCGGCTAATTCCAGCACGACCGCCAGCAGGATTCCGGTAAAACCCCAGATGAGGTAGTCGCGGGCCCAAAATGTCGGACCGGTCCAGTGCTTCCAGCCGAGCTTCGCGCGGTTGGCCGGGTCCACCAAGTCGCGGATGGGAACGAAGAATACGTCGTCGGTTTCGAGCTCGCTTGCCGGGTACACCTCACCGGGGTCGGGTGCGTACGCCACCACGGGGCGCACCAGCCTGCGGCTGCCACCGGTTCTCACCTGCCCCATCACCGCCAGCGGCACAACCCGCTCAGGGGCCAGCCCGGTCTCCTCGTATGCCTCGCGCAGCGCCGCCGCCACCGGGCCTGTATCTGTGGCGTCGATGTGCCCGCCCGGAAACGCCATCTGGCCGGAGTGGCTGCGCATAGACGGGGTGCGGTGCGTGATCAGCACCCGAGCATCCTCCGGCAGTTCCTCCGCCTCCGGGTCGCCAGCAAACACGATGAGCACCGCCGCCTGGTCTTCCCCCGGCGTTTGCGGCACGCGCGGGCCCAGCATCGCTTTGACCCGCGCATCGCCCTCGCCAGCGCGCAGCTTATCCACGAGCCCCCGCAGCCACACCGGTGCCCGTTCCGGCTGCACGGCAACCATCACAGCACCCCGCGCACGGCCTCGGCCAGCTCCTCGGCCGAGGTGAACTCCTTGGCAAACACGCCGAGTTGTTCCTCACCACGGAACACGACGGTCAGCGGCACCACCGGCGGCAGGCCGAGCGTGCCGGCGAACACGTTGGAGTCGTCCTCGAAGCTCGGCAGGTCCACGCCGAGGTTCTCCAACAACGCCGCGCCTCGCGCCCCATCGCGGTCCGCGTGCACGCCCACCACGGTGTACTCGGGGTGTGCGCGGGCGAACTCCTCCACCACGGGCAACTCCGCCCGGCACGGTTCGCACCACCACGCCCACACGTTGGCCACGGTGATCTCCTGCTGCGCGCCGGCGACCTCGCCGCCAAGGCACGCCAGATCCACACCTCCGATCGCACCTTCCGGGCAGTCCGGGCGTCCTGTCACCGGGGCAGATTGCTTCTCGACGACACCGTCGCCAGCCGGGGGCGTGGCGTCGTCGACAAGCAACGCCCTGGCACCCGCAATGACCAGAAGAGTCACCGCAACGATCGCGGCGACGCTGACCCAGATTGTGCGCTTCACAGGCCCACCATCCTCAAAATGTGGTCGCGCTCAGGGCCGGTGACCAGTTCGGCGGCTTCCTCCGGGTCGGTTGGGCCGACGCCGAGGGAGGGGCAGTCGAACGCGATCGGGCAAGCGCCGCAGGCCGGTTTGCGGGCGTTGCAAACGCGGCGGCCGTGGAAGATGATGCGGTGGGAGAACATGGTCCACTCGCGGCGCTCGATCAGTTCCGCGATCGCGTGTTCGATCTTCACCGGATCCGTCTCCTCGGTGAGCATCATGCGCTTGACCAGGCGTTGGAAGTGCGTGTCCACCGTCAGCCCCGGGTAGCCGAACGCGTTGCCGCGCACCACATGCGCCGTCTTGCGGCCCACCCCGGGCAGGGTGACTAAGTCCTCAAGCTTCTCGGGCACCTCGCCACCAAAATCGGTGACCAGCTTCTGGCCCATCGCGATCAGGTTCGCCGCCTTGGAACGGTAAAACCCGGTCGAGCGGATAATCTCCTCCACCTCTGCCTGGTTGGCCTCCGCGTAGTCAGCGGCCGTGGGGTACTTGGCAAACAGCGCCGGGGTGACCATGTTCACCCGCACGTCCGTGGTCTGCGCGGACAATGCCGTAGCAACGAGCAACTCCAGCGGGTTAGTAAAGTCCAACTCCGCGTGCGCATCCGGGTACGCTGCCGCCAACGTGCGGTTAATACGGCGTGCCCTGCGCTTACGCCCGATCGGAGTCTCTTTCCCCTTCGCGGCGGGATGAGCGCCTGGGCGGCGATGTTTCAATGGAGAGGTCGAAGCGGCCATGCCCAACATGCTAGCCGTACACTATGGGTATGACCTTTTTGCTTGTGGCGCTGAATCCGCTTGTGCTCGGGGTGTTTCCGCTTTGCATGGAGCGTGTGGAAGCAGCGGTCATCGACTAGCACAGTTCCCAGTCGCGGAAAGACTATCGCACTGATTAGTTGAGCTGGTAGAGTTCCAGTTTGTGTGACGGTCACCGCTAATGGCACCGTTCGTGACCAATCCCACGCAGAATGCGTGAGCGACAGTCTGAGGAGGACTCATGGAAGGCGTTCAAGACACTCTTGCCCGCGCCGGCATCTTTCAGGGCGTCGACCCTGACGCGGTCGCCGCGCTGATCAACGATATGGACACCGTGGATTTCCCGAAGGGCACCACGATTTTCGACGAAGGCGAGCCCGGCGATCGCCTCTACATCATCGTCGAAGGCAAAATTAAACTTGCCCGCCATGCGCCGGACGGTCGCGAAAACTTGCTGTCCGTGATGGGCCCGTCCGACATGTTCGGCGAGCTCTCCATCTTCGACCCCGGCCCGCGTACCTCCTCCGCAGTCTGCGTCACGGACGTCACCTGCGCCACCATGGACTCCACCATGCTGCGCGAGTGGATCGACAACCACCCGGAGATCTCCCAGCAGCTGCTGCGCGTGCTGGCCCGCCGCCTACGCCGCACGAACGCGTCGCTGGCAGACCTGATCTTCACCGACGTGCCTGGCCGCGTAGCCAAGACCTTGCTGCAGCTGGCAAACCGCTTCGGTGTACATGAGGGTGGCGCGCTCCGCGTCAACCATGACCTCACCCAGGAAGAGATCGCCCAGCTTGTGGGCGCGTCGCGTGAGACGGTGAACAAGGCATTGGCCACGTTCGCTCACCGCGGCTGGATCCGCCTGGAGGGTAAAAGCGTGCTCATTGTTAACACTGAGCACCTCGCTCGCCGCGCGCGCTAACGGACGCGCCCGCGGCGGGTCGAGAATCCGCTACTTGGCGTTGAGGTAACGCAGCGCCACACGAGTCGACTGTTCTGCGGCACCGCGCAGGACCGGGTCGACATCGTCGTAAATCGCATCGACCAGCGTATTGATGTCCGCGTTATCGCCGTGCTCCTTCAGTGCCTGACGGATTTGATCCAGGCGCTGGTTACGGCGATCGATGTACTTGCGGGCGTACGCAGACAGGTCCTCACCTTCCGGGCCGTGGCCTGGAAGCAGCATGACACCCTTGCCCTTTTCCTCGAGCATTTCCAGGGTGTCCAGGTACGCACCCAGATCACCGTCGGTCTCAGAGATCATGGTGGTGTGGCGACCCGCAATGGTGTCGCCGGTGATGATGCCTTCCGGCTTACCGTCGGTGTCTTCGCCCGGGTAGACGAAGAAGCACACAGAGTCACTGGTGTGGCCCGGCGTAGCGACGACCTTCACGCGCGGGGTAACCCCCTCAACGGAGATCACTTCGCCGTCGGTGAGTGGCTCAGCGCCGGAGGTATGAGACGGATCAAGGGCGCGGATCGGTGCGCCAGTGAGCTGGCGGAACCGTTCCGCGCCATCTGCGTGATCGTGGTGACGGTGAGTCAACAGAATCAAGGCGACCTTGTCGGCCTTTGCCTGCAGCACGTTGAGGTGGCCCTCATCGGCCGGACCCGGGTCGACGACGATGCTCGCCTCGTCGCCCTCACCTCGGATCACCCAAGAGTTCGTGCCCTCGAGCGCCGCGTAGCTGGGGTTCGGCACCAGGACCACCGCGGCGTTGGGGGTCACAGGGCGCAGCTGGCTGTATGCGGGATGTTTCATGGCTCCCACCCTACCCCGTCACGGCTGCGCCGATGGGCAAACTAGCCTTCGAGCTCCACGACAATCTCGACCTCAACCGGGGTGTCCATCGGAAGAACAGCAACACCGACTGCGGAACGTGCGTGTGCACCGGCTTCGCCGAAGATCTCCTGCACCAGTTCGGATGCACCGTTGATCACGGCGGGCTGCCCCGTGAATGCCGGATCGGAGGCCACGAAGCCCACGATCTTGACCACGCGGGCGACGTTGTCGATGCCCACGTGTGCGTCCACTGCAGCCAGCGCGTTCAGCGCAGCCTGGCGGGCGTAGCCGTATGCATCCTCCTGGGATACCTCGGCGCCAACCTTGCCGGTGGCCGGCAGCTTGCCGCCCACGAACGGCAGCTGGCCGGACGTCCACACCTGGTTGCCGGTGCGTGTTGCTGGGACGTATGCGGCCACGGGTGCGGCCACGGTCGGAAGTTCAATGCCCAGTTCTTTCAGGCGCTCAGACCACTGTGCCATTTACTCAACCTCTCGTTTCATGTAGGCGACAACATTGTCCGGGTTCGGACCCGGGGTGACTGCGACGAGTTCCCAGCCGTCCTCACCCCAAGAATCCAGAATCTGCTTGGTGGCGTGCGACAACAGCGGAACGGTTGCGTATTCCCATTTCTTCATGGGATTCACCCTACCTAGAGGCCAATAATTTCGCCGCCGCTGGACAGGTGGGTTGCCCAGTCCTTCACGTGCGGGTTCTTACGCAGTACTGCGCGGCGCTGACGCTCGGTCAGGCCTCCCCATACGCCGAATTCCACCCTGTTATCCAGTGCGTCTGCGCGGCACTCAGTCATCACCGGGCAGGCGCGGCAGATGGCTGCTGCCTTGCGCTGCTCGGCACCGCGGACGAAGAGTGCGTCCGGGTCGCCGCCGCGGCACTGGGCCTGGGTGACCCACTCGCCACGGTCGAAGACCAGTGTTCCCGTGGAGTCGCACTTCTTGGAGGTGGTCGGTCGCAGGTTAGTTGCCGGTGCCTTTTTCAAACTCGTGGTCATCGTGCGTCTCCTTAGACGTCCTATCCCTATCCGGAAGCGGAGCGGACTCCTTTTATACAAGCGACCGCATATTAGCGATCCCATGTAAATGGAATCACACAGGAAATTCCATGTCGAATGCATCACATTTTTGGGGGGAGCATGGTATTCCCCCACGCCACAGATTGAATTAAGGTGTTGGCGTGTCTGCCCTGAAAAGCTTAGGAAACCTGCTGGTCGCCGTCGTCGCATCAGCGCTCGTCATGGCGTTATGCCTGGCGCCGATCGCAGGTCTTGGGGGTGCCGCAATTGCGCGTACCGACGAAACCATGCAGTCCAATCTCTCCGACCTCACCCACGGCGACGTGCCGGGCGTGACCACGATTACGGACGTCAACGGCAAACCCATGGCGTGGATCTTCAAACAACGCCGCTACGAGGTACCCAGCGAGCAGATCTCGCAGTACGCCAAGGACGCGCTGGTTTCTACGGAGGACCGCCGCTTCTACGTCCACGAGGGCGTGGATATGCAGGGCTTTGCCCGCGCGCTGGTGACCAACGTGCTGGCCGGCGGTGTGGAGCAGGGTGCCTCCACCGTGAACCAGCAGTATGTGAAGAACTACCTCTGGCTCATCGACGCGGAAAACGAAGAGGAAGCGCTCGCCGCCACCGAGCAGTCCATCCCCCGCAAACTGCGCGAAATGCGCATGGCATCCGATCTAGACAAGACGCTGGAGAAGGACGAGATCCTTACCCGGTATCTGAACCTGGTGTCGTTTGGTCAGCACTCCTTTGGCATCGAGGCCGCCGCCCGGACCTACTTTGACACCAGCGCCGCCAAGCTCAACCCGGCACAGGCTGCGATGCTGGTGGGTCTGCTGCAGTCGGTGGAGGCGCTGAACCCGTATACGAACCCGGAAGGGGCGGTGCGTCGTCGCAACGTAGTGCTCAACAACATGGCCGCTCAGGGCTACATCGAGCAGTCCGAGGCCGACCGCTGGGCGGGCGCACCGTTAGGCATTCTGGACAAGCCGAAGACACTGCCGGAAGGCTGCATCACCGCCGGCGACAACGGCTTCATGTGCGATTACGCCCTGCGCTACCTGGCAGAAAAAGGCCTGGACCTGGACACCATCAAAAACGGGTCCTACACCATCAAGACCACGCTCGACCCGAACATTCAGCAGGTCGCGCTCAACGCGGTGCGCAACAACGTCAGCCCGCACACCGCAGGCGTGGCGCAGGTGTTGGACATTGTGGAGCCCGGCGCGGACTCGCGCAATATCAAGGCGATGGTGTCTTCCCGCTTCTATGGCCTGGACCTGGACCAAAGCCAGACGATCCTGCCGCAGCCTGTGTCGTTGGTGGGCAACGGCGCAGGCTCCGTATTCAAGATCTTCACCGCGGCCGCCGCGCTTGAGCAGGGCTACGGGCTGAACTCCATGCTGAACACACCGGCGCGTTCCGTGGTGTACGGCATGGGCGCAGGCGGCGCCGCGAACTGTCCGCCGGGTGCATATTGTGTAGAAAATGCCGGCGTCTATGCACCGAAGATGAGCTTGCAGGACGCGCTTGCACAATCGCCGAACACCACGTTCATTGAGCTGATTCAGACCGTCGGTGTTGCCCCGGTCGTGGATCTGGCGGTGCGCTTGGGCCTGCGCTCCTACAAGGACGACAACTCGTTTGGGGACGGCCGCTCCATCGCCCAGGCCGCCAAGGAAGAAAACATGGGCTCGTTCACCCTCGGCCCCTTAGCCGTCAACGCGCTGGAACTGTCCAACGTGGGCGCCACCTTGGCCTCCAACGGGCGCTGGTGCGAGCCGAACCCGATCGCGAGCGTGACCGATAAGAACGGCCGTGAGGTCTTCATCGACCGGCCCGCCTGCGAGCAAGCCATCGACCCGGAGATCGCCGCCGCTTTGGCTGCCGGCATGTCGCACGACATTGTCGACGGCACCGGCGCCGACGCCGCAAAACGCAACCATTGGAGCGCACCCACCGCCGCAAAGACCGGTACGACCGAGTCGCACCAGTCCTCCGCGTTCCTCGGCTTCACGCTGGGCATGTCTGCGGCGCCGTACATCTTCAACGACGGCACCCAAACCACCCCGCTGTGCACCGCCCCGGTCCGCCAGTGCGGCGTGGGCAACCTCTTCGGCGGCAACGAGGCAGCCAACACCTGGTTCCAGGCCGCCGCGGGCGTACCCGGCGCGACCTCGGGTCTTCCGGCAGCGAGCGCGAAGTACCAGACCGGTGCGCGCCGCGCAGCCGTGGACTCCGTGGTTGGCCAATACTCCTCCGCCGCGAAATCCCAGCTGGAGGCCCAGGGTTACAAGGTCGTGTTGAAGACGGTGCCGGGCGGCGGTGCCCCGGCCGGCCAGGTTGTGTCCATCACCCCGGCGGACGAGTCGCTCGCGCGCGGCTCCACCATCACCCTGAATGTCTCGGACGGCTCGGCCCCCTCCAGCACCTGTCTCTTATACACATCTCCGAGCCCACGAGACCTCTCTACATCTCG
>OJLY01000102.1_pt1 | contig 67936 bp, 87 predicted proteins | sample 1597031 | NCBI WGS metagenome assembly OJLY01 (sample SAMEA3904673, study PRJEB24821) | metagenome | biome: Builtin; feature: hospital; material: surface | place: USA | collected 2013-06-03
CGGGTGACAACGGTGCGGGTGCCTGCGTAGTGGGCTTGGTCAATGACCTGGCCTAAGCGGGTGCGGAGTTCGGAAAGTGGCAAAGACAATGAAAGCTCCTAATACATCAAAGTACTACTAGTACTAAGTTAGCAAAGAGTACAACTTTTTAAGAGGTCATGGACTACAACATCGCGTTGACGCGGCAGGCTAAGCGGGAGTTACAGAAAATCCATCAGGGAAACCGAAAGCAATATCAACGGATTAAGCGCGCGATCGGTGGACTGGCTAAAGACCCATATCCACCGGGATCTATCGCTTTGTCCGGCAGGAGTGGCCGAAGAATAAGGGTGGGAAATTACCGTGTGCTGTACTCCGTAGAGGAGCAAGAAGTGCTGGTGGAAGTGTTTACCGTAGGGGCACGCGGAAGCGTTTATAAGCGCTAGAAGGGGACGCCGGAGCGCAGGATGACATTGGCAAACGGCGTGGTGGAACCGGTGCGCACGACGAAGGAAGCGCGGGCGACCTCACGCTTGAGGTCGTCATGGGAGACCTCGGTAAGCGGTACTGCGGGAAGCAGGGAGCGCACCTCGGGCGGGGTGGTATCGGCGATGGTGGCGGCTTCGACCACGACCTCATTGAGGAGGGCCGCCAGGGTATCGGCAAAGGTGGGGATGCCGAAGGTCAGCGTGAGGTCGATGACGGGCACATCGTGGGGGATGGGCAGGCCGCAATCGGCGATAACGAAGGTATCGGTGTGGCCCAAGCGTGCGACGGCGCTGGTGAGAGCGGGATTGAGCAGGCCGGATTTACGCATCGGTGACCTCCGGCAGGGCGGATTCGGTGGTGGGGTAGGACGGTTGCGCGCCGTTGCCGGTGGCGGCGAAGGCGCCGACGCGGGCGGCGAAAGTGGCGGCATCGACAAGCGAGGCACCGGTGAGCAGCTGGGCGCAGAACGCACCCGCGAAGGCATCGCCGGCGCCGGTGGTATCCACGGCGGTCACGTGCGGGGTGGGGATATCTGTGCCGCCCTCCGGGGTGGCCACGTAGGCGCCGTGGGCGCCAAGGGTGAGCACGACGGAGCGGAAACCGGCCTCTACCAGGCGGTGGGCGAGCTCGCGCGGGGCGCCCTGTGCAGGTAGGCCGAATTGGTCCAGGATGAGCCCTGCTTCATGTTCATTGGCCAGCAGGGGATCGGCCTGCAGGAGCGAATCGCGGTCGACCTCGACCACGGGCGCGAGGTTAACCACCACGCGGCCCTGGGCCGCTTCCACGGCGGCCTGGAAACCGGAAGCAGGGATCTCGCCTTGGAGGAGCACCACGTCGGCATCGGCGATGGTGGATGCACGGGAAGAGACAAAGGGGGCGTCGACAAGCGCGTTGGCGCCGGGGGAGATGACGATGGTGTTCTCGCCATCGGCCGAGACGGTGATGACAGCGAGGCCGGTATTGGTATCGGCCTGCTCCACGGCGCCCAGATCGATGCCGGAGGTGCGCATGTAGTGCATGGCGGGCTCGGCATAGGGATCGGAGCCGACCGCGCCCACGAAGGCCACGGTGGCGCCCAGCTGCGCGGCCGCGACAGCCTGGTTAGCGCCCTTGCCCCCGGCCAAAATGTCGCCGCCAGAGCCCAGCAGGGTCTCTCCGGGCTGTGGGTGGCGCTCGGCGTGCACGATGAGATCGGCATTGATGGAACCGACGACGGTTAGCTTGCTCATTGGAAATCCTCCACATTGTCGCGGGTGACGGTGATGACCTCGACGGGGACGTTTTTCTCCGCCGCGCCACCGTGCAGGAGCGCTGCGGCTTGTTCGATGGCGCGGGCGCCGAGCTCTGCGGGCTGCTGGGCGATGGTAGCTTCCAGCTTGCCATCTTTGACCGCTTTGAGGCCATCGAAGGTGCCATCAAATGCCACCACCTTGACCTCAGATCCGGCGCGCGACCCTAGGGCCTCGACCGCGCCGAGCGCCATTTCATCGTTCTCTGCAAAGATGGCCTTGATATCCGGGTTGGCCTGCAGCAGGTTGGTGGCGACGTTGAGGCCTTCGGTGCGGTCGAAATTCGCCGATTGCTTGCCGACGACCCGAATGTCCCCATACTTCGCAATCTGCTCCTCGAAGCCCTTGCCGCGCTCGCGCGAGGCGGAGGTACCAGCGGTGCCCTGCAGGATGAGGATATCGCCCTTTTCCCCGATGGCTTCAGCGAGCTTATCCGCCGCTTGCGCGCCACCGGCGACGTTATCGGACGCCACCATGGAATCCAGCTCTACGCCGTTGACATCGCGATCCACGCCGATGACGGGCACGCCGTCATTTTTGATGCCGCGAACCGCTGGGGCAACGGCATCGGAATCGGTGGGGTTGACCACGACGACCTTGGCGCCCATGGAGGTGGCATTGCCCAGCTGATTGACCTGCTGGGCGGGATCATCGGAGGCGTCTTGGATGTCTAGCGGAACGCCGAGTTCCTTGGCCTTATCTTGTGCGCCGTGGCGCAGCTCGACGAAGAAGGGGTTGGTCTGCGTCGATAGCGCTAGCGTGATGCGGTTGCGGTCTTCTTCCGAGCGATTGCAGGAGGCAAGGCCCAGCGCGAGGGCAGGTACGAGGAGGGCGGCGATGAGCTTTTTCATAGCGGGTGCTCCTTAGTTGGCCGTCTTATTGCGAATGACGTCGAAGCCAACGGCCAGCGCGATGACCAGGCCGATGACGATCTGCTGCCAAAAAGAGGAGACGTTGAGCAGGTTCAAGCCATTGCGGATGACCGCTAGCAAGATCGCGCCGACCAGGGTGCCGGTGGCCTTGCCCTGACCACCGGAGAGCGAGGCGCCGCCGATGACGACGGCCGCGATGGCATCGAGCTCATAGCCGGTGCCGGCCTGCGGCTGTGCGGATTCGAGGCGGCCGGCCATGACCATGCCGGCCCAGGCGGCGAAGAAACCGGAGAGCGCGAAGACGGCGATCTGGATGCGCTTGACCGGCAGGCCCGAGAGGCGGGCGGCCTCCAGGTTGCCGCCGATGGCATACATGGAGCGGCCGAGTACCGTGCGCTCTAGGATGAACCAGCAGATGAGCCCGGCGATAACCATCATGATGATCGGCACGGGGAAGCCGGCGATATCGCCGCCAAAGGCGTTGACGGACGGAGCGGTTTCAATCGGCGAGCCCTGGGAGATGACCAGGGTGAGGCCGCGGGCGATGGACATCATGGCCAGCGTCGCGATGAAAGAGGGGATCTTGCCCCACGCGGTGGCCATGCCGCAGATGGCGCCGGCCAGCGCACCGACGATCAGGCCGAGAAGCAGGGTAAGCCAGCCAGGCAGTCCCGCAGTGGAGAACATATAGGCAGAGACCATGGCGCCGAGCGCGGCGACCGAGCCCACCGAGAGGTCGATGCCGGCGGTGACGATGACAAAGGTCATGCCGAAGGCCAAGATGGCCACCGTGGCGGCTTGGATGCCGATATTGAGCAGGTTCGCCACGGTGAGGAAGTACGGCGTAGCGATAAACAGCGCGATGCACAGGGCAATGAGGCCGACGAGCGCGCCATTATTCATCGCCCAATTAACTACTCGATTCTTGGTCATGCTTCATCCTTGGGGTTAGTGCCGGCAGGCGCGGCAGCAGAGGCAGAGGTAGCGGAGGTCACATTGGATACGGCAAAGGCCATGACCTCGTCTTGGGTGGAGTCCTTAGGTAACTGTCCAGCGAGTTGGCCGCCGGACATGACGAGGATGCGGTCGGACATGCCGAGCACCTCGGGCAGATCGGAGGAGGCCATGAGAACGGCGCCCCCGGCAGCGGTGACCTCATTGATGATGTTGTAAATCTCCACCTTGGCGCCGACGTCGACGCCGCGGGTGGGCTCATCGAGGAGGAGGACCTTGGAACCGGCCAGTACCCAGCGGCCAAAGACCGCCTTTTGTTGGTTGCCGCCGGATAGGTTCCGGATGGGTTGGGAGAGATCGGCCATGCGGATGCGCAGCTTCTCCGCTACGTCGCTGGCGCGACGGCGTTGGCCGCTGCGGTCTGCCAGCCCCGCCTTAGCGGTGGGGTAGAGGGTGGCGAATCCGAGGTTATCGCCCACCGAGGCGTCCAGAACTAGTGCTTGGGATTTGCGGTCTTCGGGGATATGGCCCACGCCGGCACGGATGGCGGCGCGAATATCGCCGCTGCGCAGCTGGGTGCCGCCAACGCGAATGGTGCCGGAATCGTATGGGTCAGCGCCCGCGATGGCGCGAATGATTTCGGTGCGGCCGGCGCCCACGAGCCCGGCGAGGCCAACGACTTCGCCGGCATGGACGGTGAAGGTGACGTCGTGAAAGGCGCCGTCGGCAGTCAGCTCGGAGACCTCCAACAGGGCCTCGCCGCGCTCGGGAGGAACCTCGCGCGGGTATTGGTTTTCAATCTCGCGGCCGACCATGAGGCGCACCAGCTCGTCTTCGTCCGTATCGGCTGGGACCTCGGCGATGAAAGAGCCATCGCGCAGCACGCTAATGGTTTCTGCAATGCGCGCCAGCTCCTCCAGGTGGTGGCTGATAAAGACCATGGCCACGCCCTTGGCCTTGAGTTCCTCGAGCACGGCAAAGAGTGCATCAACCTCCTTGCCGGTGAGCGCGGCCGTGGGCTCATCCAAGATGAGGATGCGCGCGTTCATGGACAGCGCCTTGGCGATTTCTACGAGCTGCTGTTTGGCCACACCCAGCTCACCCACCGGCATGTCTAGGTCCACGTCCAAGCCAATAAGGTGCAGTGCCGCTTGGGCTTGTGCCTTGAGGTGCTTGCGATTGACCAATCCAAAGCGGCGTGGGGTGCGCCCAAGCATGATGTTCTCGGCCACGGACATGGTGGGCACAAGGTTGAGCTCTTGGTGGATGGTGGCGATTCCCAGCGCCTCAGAGGCCTTGGTATCTGGGATCTTCACCTCTGTGCCATCTACCAGGATGCGGCCGGAATCTGGTTCGTGCACTCCGGCAATCATCTTGATGAGGGTGGACTTGCCGGCGCCATTTTCACCCAACAAGGCCTGCACCTGGCCGCGGCGGACGGTGAGGTCTACACCCTTAATGACCTCCACCGGGCCGAAGGATTTGGTGACATTGTCCAGGCGCAACACGCAGTCACTCATGGCATGGCTCCATCGAGTTGGTGGGCGGTGGACATGCGCGGAATATAGCGGGTTTCTAGCACCTCGCCTTCCGGTTGGTGCTTATCATTGATGGCCGCGATGAGCTTGGCCGTGGCGGTCTCGCCCATTCTGGCAACATCCTGGTCCACCACTGAGATAGGGGAGGGTTGGAAGCGCAGGTAGATGAAGTCATCGAAGCCGACGAGCGCGATTTCTTCTCCGATGCGCTTGCCCGCATTATGACAGGCCTCCAGCGCGCCGGCCGTCATCATGGAATCTCCGGCAATGAGCGCGGTGACGCCTTCCTGCAGGAGTGCGATAGCACCCTTATAGCCCTCGCGGTGGCGGTAGCTGCCGTGGTGGATATGGGTAGGCATGCCGCGGGTGGCGGCCTTGAAGGCTTGGAGGCGCTGGCGGCCGGTGGAGGTTTCCTGCGGCCCGGAAAGGTAGCCGATGTGCGTGTGCCCCTTCTCTTTGAGCTGTTCCACGGCTTGTTTCATGCCCGAGTGGGGGTCTGATAGCACTGCGGGAATCTGGCCCAGGGTGCGGTCAATGAGCACGAGCGGGCGGTAGGCGCGCGCCTGCTCCAGCGCTTCTTCGGCGCCTTCGAGAGGCACTGCGATAATGCCGTCTACCTGGCGTTCCATCAGGGCATCGAGGGACTTGACTAGACGCTGCGGATCCTCGCCGCAACTGGTAATCATCGTGGCGAGTCCCTGCTTATCGGCGGCTTCTTCAATGGCTGCGGCCATTGCGGCGAAGTAGGCATTATCTAGGCTGGGGATGACCAAGCCGATGGCGTTAGATCGGGAGCTGCGCAATGCTCGGGCCTGGGCATTGGGCCTATAGTTGAGCTTGATGGCCGTGTCCTTGACGCGTTGGCGCGTGGACTCCGAGATGGCTGGGTTCCCCGAGAGCGAACGGGACGCGGTGGAAATGGATACTCCAGCAGCAGCGGCCACGTCCTTGAGGGTGGTTCCGGCCATGCTGTCCTCCTTGGTTTGGGCGTGTGAGCCGGCTTCCGGCCCTCCTGGGTGCAATCGATTGCATATTTGAGTTAAAGGTACGGCTATTTCCATCTTCCTGTCAAGAGCCGGCAAGTCTATGCTGGTATCCATGTCTGACCCGCTCCTTGTTTTGGGCTCCCGCGTAACTCACGGCTATCCCGGCGCCATGCTGCGCTCGCGCCTAGACAAGGCGTTGGCGCTCTATAGCGGTCAGCAGATTATTGTCTCCGGCCGTGGTGAGGCGGGGCCCATGGCTACCTACCTCATCGAACGCGGTGTGCCGGCCGAGCGCGTAGTGGTGGAACCGGAAGCCACGAGCACCAATGAAAATCTAGAAAATGCCCACCGCTTGGCTCCGGATGCCGTGTTGCAGGTAGTGACCAATGATTTTCATGTCCTGCGCACCGCGTTGTGGGCCTGGCACCTCGGCATTGCCGTGCGCCTGCATCCCGCGCGCACCCCGTGGCGGTTGATGCCGCGCAATTACCTGCGCGAGGTCCTGGCCACTCCTCACTCCGCGGCGCGCATAGTGTGGCGGCGGATGCGGGGATAGCGCTCCTGCCTCGGTGTGGCGGCTCGCGGCCCATAGGTGCCTCCAGCCCCGAAAGAGGTTAACAAGCGGTTAACTCTACTGCGATGAGCAGCTGAAATAGAAGGTATTCGCGGGCGGTTATGCAAACGATTGACCTGTGCTTTGCCGTACTCCTAGGCTAAATCCAGCGAAAGTTATAGCCAGAAAGGTCTTTGTTATGACCAGTGGAGGAGCGGCTGGCCCTGACGCCGACTACCCCAGCGTCGCACTTGCCCACGGCGATTATGCAGCCGAGATTGGTCTATTCGGCGGTGCACTCAAGGCGCTGACCTATCGCGGCGCACCCTTGGTAGAAAGCTACGAGGGCAAGCCGCCACTGATGGCCGGAGTGGTGCTGGCGCCGTGGCCGAATCGCACCGAGGATGGCTGGTTTGAATGGCAGGGGACAGCCCACCAGTTAGGCATCACGGAGCCGGAGCGCAATAACGCCATCCATGGATTCGCGGTGGATTGGTGGCGCGTCACGGAACGCTCGGACAACCGGGTGGCTCTTGCCTTTGATATTGAGCCGCGCCAGGGCTGGCCGTGGGCGATTCAACTAGAGGCCACCTACGCCCTCGATGAGCGGGGATTGCACCACCAGCTCACCGCCCGCACCGCGGAACCCGGCGAGGTTCCCTTCGCCTATGGGCTGCACCTCTACCTCTCCCCGCAGGGCGCTGGGGCGGAGGAAGCAGTGCTCAGCGTGGACGTCGGCAAGCGCTACCTGCTCAACGCCCGCAACCTGCCCACGGGAAAGACGGAGCAGGTGCACATTGTTAATCAGCCCATCGCCGAGGTGGACTGGGACGATTGCTTCCACGGCGAAGGCCCACTGACGGCCGTGTATTCGGCCGGTGGAAAAGGTGTGCGCCTGGAGATGGGCGAAGGCCTGAACTGGGTGCAGATGTTTACCCCGGCCGATTTCCCGCGGGCAGGTGGCCCCGGCAAGGCATTGGCCGTGGAGCCCATGAGCGCGCCGCCGAATGCGCTGCGCAGCGGGGAAGACCTCGTGCGCCTGAGCACTCAGAACCCGCAGAGATTCACGCTGCGCCTTGCAGCAGAGAACAATAACTAGAAAGGTCAGCCATGGAGACTGCTGAATCCGTATTGAGGCTCGATGCCTCCTGGGTGGACTACTTTTTGGTAGCCATCTACTTCCTCTTCGTGCTAGGCATCGGCTGGGCCGCCAAGGCCCGAGTGTCTAGCTCCATCGACTTCTTCCTCTCCGGCCGGGGACTGCCCGCCTGGGTGACCGGCCTGGCCTTCGTCTCGGCCAACCTGGGTGCGGTGGAAATCATCGGTATGTCTGCCAATGGCGTGGAGTATGGCTTCCAGACCATGCACTACTTCTGGATCGGCGCCATCCCGGCCATGGTCTTTTTGGGCATTGTGATGATGCCGTTCTACTACGGCTCCAAGGTGCGCTCGGTGCCGGAGTTTATGCGCAAGCGTTTTGGCAATGCCGCGCACCTGGTCAATGCGATTTCCTTCGCCGTGGCCCAGCTGCTGATTGCGGGTGTGAACCTGTACTTGCTGGCCACCATCGTCGAAGCCTTGCTGGGCTGGCAGATGTGGGTATCGCTCCTCGTCGCCGGCCTTATCGTGCTGTCCTATATCACCCTGGGTGGCCTTTCGGCCGCCATCTATAACGAGGTGCTGCAGTTCTTCGTCATCATCGCCGCCCTCGCCCCGCTGACCATCATTGGTTTGAACCGCGTTGGTGGTTGGAATGGGCTGAAGGACGCGGTGGCCCAGGATTCGCACTTCCACACGTGGCCGGGCACGGACATCTCAGGTTTTGAGAACCCAGTGTGGTCCGTCATCGGCATCGTGCTGGGCCTCGGCTTCGTGCTTTCCTTCGGTTACTGGACCACCAACTTCGTCGAGGTGCAGCGCGCCATGGCCTCCGATTCCATTTCGGCCGCCCGCAAGACCCCGATCATCGGCGCCTTCCCCAAGATGTTTGTGCCCTTCCTCGTGGTCATTCCGGGCATGGTCGCCTCCGTTTCCGTGGCCGATTTGATGGAGGAGCGCGCGGAGCCCAACGACGCCATCCTGCTGCTCATGCGCGACCTATTGCCCAATGGCCTGCTGGGCGTGGCGATCGCCGGCCTGCTGGCTTCCTTCATGGCCGGCATGGCCGCGAATATCTCGGCCTTTAATACCGTCATCTCCTATGACATCTGGCAGACCTACGTGGTCAAGGACCGCGAGGATGACTACTACCTGAAGTTCGGCCGCATCGCCACGATTATCGCCACCGCTATTGCCATCTTTACCGCACTGCTCGCGCAAAACTTTGGCAATATCATGGACTACCTGCAAACCCTGTTTGGCTTCTTCAATGCGCCGCTGTTTGCCACCTTCATTCTGGGCATGTTCTGGAAGCGCATGACCCCACACGCCGGTTGGTCCGGTCTTGTGGCCGGTACCGCTTCCGCCATTGCCTTCTGGTACGTCGCGTCCTTCACTGACCTCATCAACCTGCCGGGCCAAGGCACGGCCTTCGTGGCGGCCGGTGTGGCCTTCGTGGTGGATATCCTGGTATCCATCGTGGTCACCCTATTCACCCAGCCCAAGCCGGATAGCGAGCTGGTTGGCTTCGTCTCTTCCGTGACCCCCAAGGACCACTTTGAGGACTACACCGAAAAGTCCTTGCCGTGGTACCAGCAGACCGTCCCGCTGGGCATCATTTGCCTGGTGATGGCCGTAGCCCTCAACGTCATCTTCGCCTAAGGAGCCCAACATGTCTGAGAAAAAGCGCGCGGGTGCATTCGACCTGCGCAACGTCATCGCCGCACTCCTCGGCCTCTACGGCCTGATTTTGCTCGGCTGCTATTTCTTCCTTGACCCAGGCATCAACCCGGATACCGGGCAGGCGAAGAACGCCAGCGATAACCTATGGGCAAGCCTTGCTTTGCTGGCCGTGGCCGCCGCCTTTGTGCTGTGGGCACGCCTGAAGCCCATCACCATCCCAGGAGAAAACTAATGGTTGAGATCACCTCCGCCACGCTTGCCGACGGCCGCGAGATCCTCTACTTCGACGACCAGCCCCACCCCGACCGCGTGCTTGTCGACGCCCGCGATATCCCCACCGTCGCCCCCGCTTCCGAAATGCGCCGGGATCCCCTAACGGGGGATTGGGTGGCCTTTGCCGCCCACCGCATGAACCGCACCTTCTTGCCACCGGCCAACGAGAACCCGCTGGCGCCCACGCGCGAAGGCCAGCTACCCACGGAGATCCCCAGCCCCAGCTATGACGTGGTGGTCTTTGAAAACCGCTTCCCGTCTTTTGCCACCGCCGCGGAGATCGAGCATCCGGAGGAAGACAACCTGCTCGGCATGGTGCCGCGCCTTCCCGCCCGCGCCCGCTGTGAGGTGGTGTGCTTTACCGAGGACCCAGCCCTATCCTTCAAGGACCTGCCGGAATCGCGCATCCGCACCGTCATCGAGGCCTGGGCACACCGCACCGCCGCGCTATCCCAGATCGATGGCGTGCAGCAGGTATTCCCCTTTGAAAACCGCGGCGAGGAAATCGGCGTGACCCTCCAACACCCGCACGGCCAGATTTACTCCTATCCGTTCCTTTCGCCGCGCCTGCGCTCCATCGTGGATTCCGCCCGCGCCTATGACGGCGATCTCTTCCAGGATCTCCTCGATCGCGAGCGCGCCGCCGGCACCCGAATCATCGCCGAGACCGAGCACTTCACCGTCTTCGTTCCCGCCGCCGCCAAATGGCCGCTGGAAGCCATGGTCCTGCCCAACGAGGAAGTACCCGATTTCGCCGCGCTTACCGACGCCCAACGCGCCGACCTCGCGCCCCTGCTCAAGAAGCTGTACTCCGCGGTGGACCGCTTCTTCGATGGCGTGGACAAGACCCCGTATATCGCCGGCTGGACCCAGGCGCCGGTGGACGAGGCACTGCGCCCCGGCATCCGCATGCACCTGCAGCTCTTTTCGCTCATGCGCTCGCCCGGCCGCATGAAGTACCTCGCCGGTTCCGAGTCCTCGCAGGCCGTGTGGATCAATGACACCACCCCGGAGCGCATCGCCGCCCGCTTTAAGGAGATCTGGGATGCTTAACTGGATTGACACCCGCAGCGATGCGGAGCTTGCCGCCGCTGCCCGCGACCTCTTCGCCGCTACCTTCCCGGACGCGCCCGAGCCCGCCGGCGTGTGGGCTGCTCCCGGCCGCGTCAACCTCATCGGCGAGCACATCGATTACGCCGGCGGCGCCTCCATCCCCTTTGCGCTGGAACAAAACACCGCCGTCGCCGTCGCGCCCCGCACCGATGGCCTTCTCCGGATGGCCTCCGAATACGACGGCAACGTTGCCCACGCCAGCCTCCCACTCTCCGATGTCCGCCCCGGCCACCCTTCCGACTGGTCCGGCTACGTCGCCGGCACCGTCTGGGCCGCCACTTCCGCCGACGTTCTGACCTGCACCGGCCTCGATATTGCCATCGTTTCCGACGTCCCCGTCGGCTCTGGCCTGTCCAGCTCCGCCGCCCTCGAGTGCTCCGTGGCCGTGGCCGCCTACGAGCTTTGCCACGGCAACGCCCCCGATGACGCCGCCCGCGCGCAGCTGGCCCAGGCTTGCATCCGCGCCGAAAACGAGGTGGTTGGCGCCTCTACCGGCGGCTTGGATCAAAACGCCAGCCTCCTCGGCCAGCGCGGCAAGGCGCTATTCCTGGATTTTTCCACCGGCGCTGTCGAGCGCGTGCCGTTCAATATCGAGGCCCAAGACATGGTGCTGCTCATCGCGGACACCAATGCGCCGCACACGCTTTCCGACGGCCAATATGCCTCCCGCCGCGGCATCATCGACGCCGTCCAGTCTGCCGCCGGCCACACCATTCGCGAAATCCCGGATGCCGTCGCCTTTGCCGCCACCGTCAACCCCGCCGACTCGGAACTCTACCGCTGCCGCGTGCGCCACGTGGTGGACGAAACCGCTCGCACCCTCGACGCCGCCACCGCGCTCACCTCTTCCGACCTGGCAAAGTTCCGCCGCCTCATGCGCGAAAGCCACCTTTCCCTGCGCGACCTGTACGAAGTCACCACTCCGGAACTCGACTCCGCCTTCACCGCGGCCGGTGAACTCGGTGCCCGCATGACTGGTGGCGGCTTCGGCGGCGCCGTCATCGCGCTCATCCCGCGCTCCGCCGTCGAGTCCACCGCCGAAGCCATCCACGACGCCGCGGCATCCCGCGGCTTCCCAGGACCCACCTTCTTGGTGGCCCGCCCGGGAGACGGCGCCCGCCGCCTGGCTTAAGCTCCGCAGGCCGGCTCGGCTCGGTCGCGACCCCCAGCGCGCCTCTCGTCGTTAGGTCCATACTGATCAGGCTGATCTGAAGGCTGGGCCGCCTCAGATCGGCCCTAACTCCCTCAATTCGGCCTGATCAGATCAGCCCTAAGCCTTTAGCGTTTGGTTCACAACGCCGAGAGAGCTTTCTGAATCCCCTCGCGCAGCGTCTCGCGAGACTGCTTCATCGGATGCGCAATCGCGCGCAACCCCATGTACGCAATCTGGTCGGCCGCCCGATTCAGCGGATCGCCCGCATGCCCGAGCACACGGCGAATGTCGACCTCGCATTGGCCTTGGATATCGCCCCAAGCTTGCTGGAATCGGGACCGCGCACCCGAAGACACCCCTCGCCACGTGCGCCCCGGCCGTGATGCTTTAGAGCCGCGCTTATGCACAATCTGCTCGACCGCCTCCAACGCAGCTACGGAATCTGACTCAATAACCGCCTTGCGAGCACCCACCTTGAGCAGGTATTTCAGCGCGAGCGTCAGTGCTTCGAGCTCAAGCTCATCCGTGCTCGCCTTGGTTTCTCGAGTTCGCAATCGGTAGTCGCCGTTTCCCGCAACGAAGCACATCGACCCCTTGAATACGGTATCCGAGGAAGCATCGGTGGCTATGCGAACCACGCCGCCCTCGGGCCACGAGGAGGCGCGCGAGAAGTTCGGCCACCAGTGTGCTTTCGGCGTCTCTACCTGTGTCGCTTGCTTCTTTTTCGGCGCCTCACCCATCTTGCGGGCCTTCCGGGCGGTCAGGCCGGCTTGTTTTCTGCGCACAGAGCTCGCGCTTTTCGACGCCCTATTTTCTCCCGCAAAGCTTCCCGTCACCGTGAAACCGTCAGCCGTGAGTGCCGCTCGCAACGCATTCTGCCTGCGACCAGTGACAATCCACACTCGTCCGTCGAGTCCCTTGAGCGCGCGTTTGACCTCGCGCACGGCGATATCGACGATATCGCCCTTCTTCGTCTGGCCGCGGCGCACAAAACGCGTCTGTTTAGTATTGACCGCGATGACCCAGCCTTCGATGGTGCCGTTGGGGGCGGAATCCCAACGCTCGTCCCAGAGCGCGACCGCAACATGGATTGGTGCCGAGACCATATCCGAGGTGATCTTGCGGGTGCCGTAGGTGCGCGATTGCGTACCGGTTAGTTCTGAGAGCTCGATGGGTTCCATTATCTCTAGTAAAGCACGGTTAACCGCGCTGCTGAATTATCCCCCACACCGCCGCTGTGAACTGCTTCTCCTTAGGTCGAATGTGATCGAGCCGATCTGAGCACAACCCGCCCTCAATTCAGCCTCAACGCCCTCAATTCGGCCCGATCACCTTGGACCTAAAGTTCCGCCCCTCACTCACGGCCCTCGGAAATTCACCTTCCTGAGCCTCATGACGCGTGCTCCGCCCCGCCAGCCGTGAAGATGAAACCATGATTACAGATCACTTCATCAACCTTCGTTACGCCGGAGCCGAAAGTCCGCACCCCGTAAGGTTGCTTCTTGCCTTGTACCAGTACAGGGATAATTTTCAAGACTGGTCATTTTCTTAGCAGCTTGGAAACTGTACTATAGTGTTCGTTCCAGTACAGGGTGGCAGCTACCAATACAGCTACCACCACACAGCTACCAAGGCAGCTACACAACCATGAAACCAGTAAAAGACCTCAACCTAGGCTCCATTTATCAAACCAAAAATGGGCGCTGGCGCGCCGCAATCACCGTAGGGTGGGACGGACAAGGACGCCAAGTACGCCGCACTGTCTCAGCAAAGACCGAAGCGGAGTGTATTCGCCGCCGAAACGAGTTGTATCTACAACTAAAAAAGGGTGAAAGCAACCCACAAAAAATAACCGTCGAAACATTTACCAAAAAATGGCTAGACTCCACAGCCTTTGAAATGTACGCCCCGCAAACCCTCAGAGGTGTCAAAGGGCAGTGCCGAAAGTACATAATCCCCACGCTAGGAAAATACGCGCTGAAAGATGTTGGAGCAGACGAGGTACGAGAGTTAATATCTGCCGTTCGTAACGCCGGATGCGGAGATCGTTACACTCAGCAGAACTACTCAACCTTTTCTGTGATTATGAGGGATGCCGTTAGACGTGGACTTATTGAGCGTAACCCTTGCTCGATGGTGGATCGGCCGCGTGCTGTTCGAAATACGAGAACTGCACTCACTGCCGATCAGGCGCGGCATTTGATTATTCATTCTGCCAAGGCTGGGGATACGTTGGCTTCAATGTGGGCATCGTATCTTCTTTTGGGTGCTCGAAATGGTGAGCTATTAGGCCTTACTCGTAGTCGTGTGTCATTGGTGCCGGGTATGGCGCAGATTGATTTGTCGTGGGCGGCGACTAGATTACCTTGGCGGCATGGACCAAAATGTAAGTGCGCGGTGGGGGCTGAGGCAAGGCGGTGTAATGATCGGGAGGTGGCGGTGCCTCCGGCGTTTGAATGGTATGAGATTAGGGGAGCGCTTGCGTGGACGCGCCCTAAGACTGAGAAGTCACGCCGTATTATTCCGGTTCCTGCGCCGTTAGATGAGGTTTTGCGGCGGCATATAGCAGAGACTCCACAGAATGAGTGGGACTTGATGTGGCTTTCGAGTAGTGGGCTTCCACTTCGGCATAAGCGTGTCTTGATTAGGTGGCGAGCGGCGTTAAAGGATGCTGGTCTGCCTATTGTGGATTTACATACGGCTAGGCATACTGCGGCGACGCTTTTGCGTGAGTGTGGTGTGGGGCCGGAGGTTATCGCGTCGATTCTTGGGCATTCTAAGATTGATACCACTTTTGGGTATGTGCATGTGAATGCGGCGCAGACTCAGCAGGCTATGAGTAATTATTCCTCATTCCTCGGTTTGCCTAGCGGCTATGGTGAGGCCCCGGATAAAGGCTAAGGCTTCTCGTTGGAGATGGGGTGGGAGGCGTTTGGCTTCGGCGGTGATTTCGTCACTGAGGTTTGTGGGGGTTGCGGTTTCTAGTCCTGCGGCTTCGAAAATTTGGTTGACGGGGAGGTTCACACCTTGGGCCGCTTTGGCTAGTGCTTCTGGGGTGGCGGTGACGCGGATTTTTTGGCCGTTGCGGATGTTGATTCCGGTTTCTAGGCGTCGCCACCAGGATTCGGAGAGGCCGGAGCGGCGGGCGGCTTCTGCTTTGGATAGGCCGTTGTGTTCGCGGGCCTGTTGGAGTAGTTGGCCGGGTAGCCATTGGTCGGGGGTTGTCATGGGTTTAGCGTATCAAGATTGGGTGTGAGCGGGTGATTTTACAAACCCCAGTACCGTATAGTACAGTTTAGTACAGGGTTAAGGAATAGCCCCGCCCTGCAAGGCAAACCCACCAGTCAGAAAGGAATCCCCTTGGCTATCTACATTAAAGGCCACCCCGAGGGACTGCTAGACGTCAAAGAGGCACAGCAGTACCTCGGCGGAATTAGTCGCACCACCGTGTACTCGTACATGAACCGACCACCACAAGAAAACCGACTCATCAAGGCTTCGCGCCCCGGACGTAAGCTCCTATTCACTCGCCGCGACCTAGACACGTTCATCGAAATGGAGCAGGCTTTAGCCGCTGCCGCTTAGCGCATAAGAAAAGCCCCCACGGCGCTGCAACACCATAAATGTGGAGGCTCCGCACCAGTCAGAAAGGAAACTGAAAACCTGATGCCTACTCAGAATAACACCCCCGACCACGTAAAGGCGAACGGTCTTGACCTCGCCCAGCGTGTAGTACTCCAATCCGCTGTACTCGGCAAGCTGTACGAGATGCACAAGGAGGAGAAGCGGGAGCTGGAAAAGCAGCTCGCGCCCGGTGATAAGCGTACCGTCACCAATAATCAGGGCGTGAAGCTCGGAACCGCTTCCATGAGCCAGCCGAATAAGAAAGCGGTATGCACCGACCCTGCTGTATTGCTTGGCATGGCTGAGGATTACGGTCTTGAAATCATAGACTCACTCCCAGATAAAGAGGATCCTCGCTCCCAAAAAATCATCGACCTACTTTTCGACGATCATAAGGAACTGTTTGATTCCGATATTTCCAAGGACGATAAAAAGTTCCTTTCGGACAAAATTCTCGAAGAATGGCAAATTACTGGCCGGTTACCTGTCGGTTGGGAAATTCGCGACGCATCGGCTCCGCGCATGAGTATCAATAAGGCGACTGACAACATTGCTAAGGCTGCAATTGATCACATGATTACCCGAGCCTCTAACTCGCTGGAGGAAATCACGGACGGAAAGGAAACCAAGTAATGCGTGAATTTAAGACCCGTAAACCAAGCGGTCGCGCCTCGTTCCCACTCATGCTCCTAGCGGGGCAGGAGGGCACCGGTAAGACGTGGGCGGCGGTTGAGGCGACCGCTATGGAGTCCGTAGACCGTGCTTTCTTTATTGAGGTGGGGGAGTCTCAGGCTGACGCTTACGGTGCTGTGCCGGGCGCTGATTTTGAGATTATCGAGCACGACGGAACCATCCGCAATATCCGTGAAGCGTTGCAGTGGGCGGCAGCTCAGGAGCCAGCAGAGGGAAAGTTCAACCTCCTGATTATTGACTCCATGACCCAAATCTGGCAGCTTCTGCAAGATAACGGGCAGCAGGAAGCGAATCGCCGCGCCCGCCGTAAAGGCAAGCCGGTTCCAGAAGATGGTGTGCGTTTGAGCATGGACTTGTGGAACCAGATTAAGGACGTGTGGAACGGTATCCTGCACCAGTGCCGCCAATTCCACGGCCCGGTGCTACTCACCTCCCGCCTAGAGCTAGTCACCGCTATGGACGATAAGGGTAATCCAACCCGCGACAAGCAGTGGAAGATTCAGGCGGAGAAGAACCTGCCTTATAACTGCCAAGTGGTGTTGCAGGCTCGTGCCCCGCGCCAGTGGACAATGACCAAGATTGCGACCACCGTGCCGGAGTTACAGCTTCCGGTGGGCGGGGAAATGCAGTTCAATGATTTCAGCGTGGCGAAGCTGCTTACCTCGATGGGTATCGGTGCGGATGCTGAAGCCACCACTTTTGTGGAGACCCGCCCCGACGGCGAGTTCAACGAGGAGAAAATCCGCGAGGAGGAGGAACGCGCCCGCCAAGAGGAGGAGGCGCAGCGTCGGAAAAGTTACGTATCTAAACAGGCGCAGGGCCTAATGGATGCTGAGAAGAACCGCGACATGGACAAGCTCAACGCCGCTTTACGGTACTACCAAAAGCAGGGTGACGGGCAGCTAGTAGGCATGGCGCAGGAGACCATTCAGCGCCTACGTAAAGCCCAGTCTGAGGAAGCTCAGCAGAATGTTCAGGCCGTACTCGACGGTGAAGTGGTTGAGGAGACCGCCACTGAGGCGGCTTAACGCCTAGCGACTCACTGAGGGGTGGCCCTGCCCGCACGCCGGGCGGGGCTATTTTAATACCCTCACCAGCCCTTATACTCAATTCTTGTACCCACTGTGTGCCTGCAAGCACGCGGATGGGGAGTAACCAGAAAGGAAACAAGGTGAAGCGAACACCACTTAAACGCACCCCTATGAAGCGTCGCCCACGTAGGGGAGGTGCAATGCCACAGCAGGTTTACATGCTGGTCATGGATAGGGCGCGGGGCCGCTGTGAAGCCGGACTAAAGGGCTGTACCGGTGCCCCGGAGGAATGGCACCATCGGCAACGTCGCCAGCGAAACAATGATGTTGTGAGCAACGGGGCCGCGCTTTGTCATGCGTGCCACCACCACATAACTCACGAGTCGCCGCAGGCTGGCCGTGAGTTGGGGTTGATTGTTCACTCGCATCACCCGAACCCTGCTGAGGTGCCGATGTGCGTACGTGGGGTGTGGGTGCTTCTCAATGAGGACGGCACCATCACCCGGACGGAGGTGCGCCCATGAGCCTCCAAGCAATGCAGTGGGCCATGTCCAAAGCCCCGCTAAAGCGGAACGCCGCGCAGTGCCGCAACCGTCTGGTGCTCGTTGCTCTGGCCGACCGTTACAACGACGATACGGGCGTGTGCTGGCCGTCGATTAAAACCATCTCGAAAAATATTGGGGTGTCTGAGCGTACCGTCTATAAAGCCATTGACGAGCTGGAAGCAGCGGGCCTTATCGGGCGTGGTAACCCTCAGTGGGTTGCTCATCTACGCGCAGACCGGAGGCCTACCGTATGGACGCTGAACCTGGGGATGGTGAAGCCGGTAGAGAAGAAACGAGAAACGGATAATGGAGTGAATGAGGTACTGGAGCGAGGTGAAGACGTGTTCATGCCGTCGGGTTCACGGGGTGAAGACGTGTTCAGTGAACGGGGTGAAGACGTGTTCACTCACGGGGTGAAGACGTGTTCAGACAAACCCAAAGAGAACTCAAACAGTGAACCCAAAAATATTTATGCCCATTCGGGGAATGGGCGTGCCCCTCAAAGCCGTGAGGAAGTCTGGCAGTCTGAGTTCGATGAGTGGTACAAGGATTACCCGCGTAAGACTGGCAAGGGCGCGGCGCGTAAGGCGTTCCTAAAGGCGCGTAAGGGTGGGGTGGATCTAGATACCCTCAAGGAGGGTCTAGACCGTTCTAAGCGCTCCTGGGCGGTTGAGAACAGACCGAAAGATAAGATGCCTTACCCTGCAACGTGGCTCAATGCGGAGTCGTGGGATGATGAGGAAATCACGGTGGAGGATATTCGCAGCCAGCAGGCCCTGCCCCCGCAGCAGAAGAAAGATTTTGTAGACCTCCTCCATGAGGATAGGCAGCGGAATGCTACCCCGCCGTTTGGTTGGGAGTCGCGAGGTGAACTGCCGTGGTAACTCGTATCAAGTCGCGTGAGGAAGCGCGGGAGCTTGCGGCGAACGTGTTGCAATACGGTAAGCGGTTGGCCCCTGATAGGTTCCCGCCGCCGTCGGTGGAAGCTGTGGACGCGTGGGCGAGCGTGTTGGAAGACATGCGGTTCCCGACTGAGGTGTGGCCGGAGGCCGTGCGACTGTGGGCGACTGAGCTTGTGGGGGAGCGGATGGTGACTCCTCGTGAGATGAAGCGGGCGGCGAAGCTTGTGGTGGAGCGTTGGGAGCATGACCCGGTTCGCAAGCGTGAGTTGGCGGCACATCGTGAGCGGTTGCGTGTGGAGCGCGATAGGCAGTTGGCTGACGGGACTTTTGGCCGGGCGCGTGGCTATAGGCCGTTGGAGGTTGAGGCCCCGGTTTCTCAGCCGAGTGTGGAGGATATTCGGGCGATTGCTGGCCGGTTGAGGGCTGCTAGGGGCTAGTTGGTTGGGTGGGTTTGTGCCCGCCCCACCCCATGATTTTACAAACAGTAAATATATGGGTATAGTATTTCTTGTAAGCAAGAGAACAGGGACTGCAATCCCTACCAGAAAGGAAACATCATGAACACTTACACCACCCGCGACGAGGCTGTAACCCGCGAAATCATCGAGCCGCTGGGCGAATACGCCAACGAGCACGACACCGATGCAATCGCTGAGGAGGTAATCGTCACCACCGGCGAGGGAACCGAGCTACGCTACCACATCAACGAAGATGTTGACCTCTGGGAGATCGTGGCAGCTAACGCAAAGTAGACACAAAATAGGTTGAGGGGCCAGGCCTGCAAGCCGCCCCTCAGACCCACATGCAGAAAGGAAACCAAGATGGGACTCATTCAAGCCACCACCTACATCGACGAGGCAACCCCCTACAAAATGGAAGTGCAGGGCACCACCGCAAACGTCGAATACGAGAGCGGCGTAACGGCCCCCGCGCTAATCAGCCCGAAGCTCAACCGCTCCACCAACGAGTGGGAAGTTGAGGTCATCATTTTTGAATCCAGCCCGCTCCGCAACGACGTGGGCATTGAGGAGTACCTAAACGAGCTAGACAATGTTGCGAAAGTCGCCGACGCATTCCGCAATGCCCTCAACATGAATCACCGACCACAAGAGCACTAACCCCATAATCAACGCCACCTGCAAGTGGCAATCATCTCAGAAAGGAAACCGCCGTGGATACCCCGATCCTCGATACCCTCATCTTCTACTTCACCGCAGCAATCACCCTCATTGGCCTACCCGTACTCGTAGGGGGCCAGCTCTGGACACTCCTAGCCCCGTGGGCCGGTGTACTGGCCGGGGCGGCCACGTTCTACCTATCCGGCTTCTGCTGGGCTCGCCTCCTCGACCATGCGGAGGAGCGTTCCGCTGAGGACGCGGACATCATCGACCTGGGAAGCTTTGCTGTAGAGGAGCGAAAGAATGCTGCTTAATACTTTGATTGAGATTCTTTCCGCTTACGCCTACACCCCGGACGGTGGAGTAGCAGACCCTAATCACCCCGTGTACGCGCTCCTGTGGACACTGAAACTCATCGCAGGGAGCTAGGCATGGAATACATCATCATGGCAGTCGCAACGTTAGCGTTCATGGCATGGCTTACGATAAGCGTTTTCATTTGCATGTTCGGTTTCGATGTTTTGCGCGATAGCTGGAAGAGTGGAGTAATTATTCTCCTAGTCGGTGCCGCGTCTTTAATCGGTTGCATCGCCACGATGTTCTACCTCATAGATTCTCAGGACGATAATAGTGAGCATTGTGGCCCTGGTACTGAATACCGAGAATCGCGCCACTACAACCCCTCCACGAAGAGCACTCACACTTATTGGTGGTGTGAGGCCAAGTGAGAATAGGTGGCATGTTTGCTGGCTACTCCGGCCTAGAAATGGGTGTCATGCAGGTGCTTGACGCTAGTCCCGCGTGGTTCGCTGAAATCGACGAAGCCCCGGCCCGCATCCTCCAACACCACTACCCGGACGTTCCCAACCTCGGCGACGTAACCCGCATGGACTGGGGGAGCGTGCCACCCATCGACATACTCACCGCTGGCTATCCCTGCCAACCATTCTCGCAGGCCGGGCACCGTAAAGGCACTAATGATGAAAGGCACCTCTGGCCCTATGTCTACAAGGCAATTAAGCATCTTCGACCAAGAATCGCATTCTTCGAAAACGTACGCGGCCACCTCACACTGGGACTCACCGAAGTGCTGGAAGACCTTGCCAGCATCGGGTGGGATGCACGGTGGGCATGTGTACGAGCGTCCGATGTGGGAGCGCCGCACCACAGGGAACGGCTTTTTATTCTTGCCTACCCCAACAGCGAGCGACCACAAGAGAGCGGACTCGCCTGCCGACCAGCGCAGAACGTCACCCGGGATCACAACTTGCAGCAAACACTGGCCGGGCTTAACGATGCCACCAACCTCGACCACGAGCTAAGGCTTCGATGGGGCGATAGTGGCCCCGCCTGTTTGGCGTGGGCTTGCATTCTTAACCGTGATATTCCGCCACTGGTGATTGATAGTCCTGATAGGTGTTTGCATCCTCGGTTTGCTGAGGCCCGTGCAGCGACTAATCCTGAGTTCATCGAGTTTCTTATGGGCTTACCGGAGGGGTGGGTTACTGGGGTTCCTGGTCTTACTCGTGCTCAGCAGGTTAAGGCGTTGGGTAATGGTGTGGTTCCCTTGCAGGCGGCGTTCGCTTTGGAGTCTTTATTGTGGAGGGAGGAGGGTATTTAACCTTGATTAACCCACTTATTTTACAAACTGTAAATAGTGGGGTATAGTGAAATATGTAAGCAAGAGAGAGAAGCTGCAACTTCTCACCAGAAAGGAAACAGCATGAACGCCTACACCTGTAGTAGCGCCCTCCACCTCGACCGCGCAGCACGCCACGAAGACATCACCCACAACTGCGAAGTTATCGCCACCCTTTGGCACGAAGACGAAACCGTGACCACCCACGCGCTACTCATGAGTGCCCCAATGGACGATGACCTCCCCGATCTCAACACAGCATGGGACGAGGGCTACTACGACCCCGTAGACCCGGACGCTTTCAACGCCGCCATGCGTGACAATCCAGAACTGGGCGAACTGGAATGCTGGGACGGAATCAGCGACGAATTCGACAGCATTTACCCGCCCAGCAACTTGATCCTCAAGATCCGCGCCCAACGAGGAAACCAGTAAAGCGTTTCACCTAAGCCAGCGGAAGCCACCGCTGGCAACACCCACATCAAGGAGCACCAATGAGTAACCCTTTTGACTGCATCGCCAACGGCACCGCCCGCTACTTCACCCACCGGGGCATCAACTGCATGACACAGTTAGGCCCGTTCACCATCAATGGATATATCGAACTACCGGAAAACCACCCGTGGCTCAACGAGGAAGAGGACTTGCAGTACTTCACCGGCGTGGACGTTCACGGCGGCATCACCTACCACGAGGGCCGCGTGATTGGTTTCGATACCAACCACCTCGGAGACGGTCACCACCCTGACGCAGAGCTCACAGGCCAATCCCCAGTGCCCTCATTCCTTGGCAGCTTTGGAGGTACCAATCACATCTGGACGTGGGAAGAAGTCGAAGCAGAAACCCGCAAACTAGCAGACCAAGCAAAGGACACACACCATGCCTAACCCAACCCGCCAAGAAATCATCGACGCACACGACGCGCTAGAGGCGCTATGTAAGCGATTGCCTGGAACCCGCTACGCCGAAATGGCCATCCTCGCAGCCCTCCCACCACGCCCACAACCCACAATGGCCGAGGTTAAGTGGGACGATAATAAGCACTACCTCGCAGAGGCGGAGTCCCCCAGTTACGGAAAAGTGATCATGCTTTTTCAGCAAAGGGACACGCGAAACATTTTCGTTGATATACCCGTACCCGAATGGGAAGAATGCCAATTCAAATTCATAGATGCCGCCAACCTCACCCCGACCGGCAAGCGCTACACACTCACGGAGGTACAAGATGACTGACCTCACCACCACCCACCTAAAACACCTACTCGACCGGGCCACACCAGGGCCGTGGGAAACGATAGAAGCGTACCCCGACGGAACACCCCGCTCGGACATGTCACGTCAGATAAGAAGCGCCGATGGAGAGTATCTGGGAATCATGTACGAACTGGACGTGCGCCTAGCCGCCCTTGCTCCACAACTCGCACAAGAAGTAATCAACCTACGCGACGCGCTCGGATACCTCATGGAAGAAACACGCCTCGCCGCCGAAAATAGCCAGGATGTAATAGTCCAAAAGCGGGTAGCCGATGCCATAAAAACCACCGTCGCAAAAATCCAAGGAGACCACGATGAGTAACCAAGACCAGGCCGCGCAGGTAATCCGCACATGGCAGCAGCGGCACAAGAACGTGATGGATGATAATCCTGATTGGGCCGCGCAAAACCTCGCAGGAGACCTCCACAACGCGGGGCTGCTTGCACCAGACCTGCCCACGCCCACAAAGATTGAAGATGATGAGTGCTGCTGGGACAAAACGCACACTCATCTCGCATACGACTACCAAACCGGGGCAGAAAAGAAAATCAAAGTTCCGGGCGGAGTCACAGTCATCCAAGATGAAGACGCTGAAGTCTGGCTAGATGTAGATTACGGCATCCATTCACTTGCCCTAGACGAAGCCCGAAGCCTTGGCCTAGCCCTACTCGCAGCAAGCACCTACAAGGAGGAAGCATGACCCCAGATGAAGCCCGCTTCTGGCTCGGCGACGGGCACAAACCCCCAATCATCCCGCCCTACATCGCACAGCGCGCCCTAGAAACCATCGCCGCGATGGAATACGAATACAGCATCATGCGACCCCACAACGGCACCCACATCAACGTCGAACGCTGGCATCCCAACCTCGACCAACTCCACGACATCGACCCACCAGACACACGCGACAAAATCGCACAACGCCAAGTCACACCAGCAAGAGAATACATTGGAGACCAATCAGAAAACTGAATGCAGGGTAAACGGATGCCACCGCGTGCCTAAGCTCACGGGGCGAGGCTACTGCCACAAGCACGTGGACATTCTGAAAATCCACCGCCCTAAAGTGCCAGCTGATCAGGCCAAGAAACGCCTGAAAGAAATCACCAGCCGGGGCTTCACCCTCACAGAAATAGCGGACATAACCGGCGTCAACCGTTCCACCCTGAGCCACCTCAATAACCAGAACGATAAGGGGCTAAGGCTTGATACATACGAGCTTTTAGACAAGATGGACACGGTAGGGGAGCCTTGCCGGGCGGTGTGGCCTATCAGGCGTCGAATGCAAGCCCTGTTGGCCGCTGGGGTGAGAACACGGGAAATCTCGCAAGAGTCTGGAATCTCAATCAGCATCATCCAAAGGATTGCTTTCCGAAGCAAGGCCGAAGTTGACCCCGCCACCTCCCAAGCACTCAGGGCCGCGTACGAGAAGCTGAGCGGCAGGCCTATTAGGTCGGTTCCCACCAGCATTAAATACCGGGCGTGGCCCCTCCCGATGGAGTGGGTGGACATTGACGATCCGGAAGAATCACACGAGCCGGAGCGTAACCGCCTACGCCTCACAGCAAAGCAGCCCACACCGTTAGTTCAGTCCCGCATCCGTGACCTTGTTGAGTACCACGGGGACTACAAAACCGTTGGAGAAATAGTCGGCATGAGCCACCAGCTCCTAGCCCGCATCGAGAAAGGAACATCACGTATTGAGGAGATAGAAAAACGCTGGATACGTAACGCATGGAGACAGATACCCACACCCGCCAATATGAAAAGATAGGAGGTATGAGCATGAGTGAGCAGGAATTGCAGGCGAAGAAACAGAGGGCTGAGGATGAAGCCGTCGCCGCGCACCAGGAAATCGTCGAGCTGCATAATCAGATCGTTGAGGCGAAGAAGCGCCGGACGGCGGCATTCCGCAGGGCTAAGGCTTCCGGTGTACCGGCAGGAAACTTAGCCAAGCGACTGGATATTTCCGGCCCGCTGGTAACCCGCATCCTCGCGGGTGACAGGTAAAAGTAAACAACCTACCGGGGCTGCAACCCCACAGTGCGGAGACTGACCGCCGCACAATTTCAGAAAGGATACACACATGGCAAACACAACCATTCAAGGAAACCTGGGCAAGACCCCAGAACTCAAGCAAACCAGCCAAGGCAAGCCCATGACGCGCCTTAACGTGGCGTGGAGTGAACGGCAGCGCGACCGTAACGGTGAGTACTTTGACGGCCCGACCGTATGGGTATCCGTCACCGTCTTCGGCAAGCAAGCTGAGCACGCCTGCAACACGTTCGCTAAGGGCATGAGGGTTATCGCCACTGGCGACCTCAAGCCTGAGCTGTGGAACTCCGACCAGGGCGAGCAGACGGTATTCACGATGATGGCGAACCATGTGGGTGCGTCGCTGATTGGTCAGGATGTGGCGATTAGTAAGTCCGCACCGCAGGGCGGGGGCCAGCAGGGCGGCCAGCAGTATGACCCGTGGGGTTCGCAGCCACGTTCTGAGACTGGCGGCTTTGGCGGCGGGGGACAGGAACCACCGTTCTAAGCGGCGTAAACGCTTTTAGTGGGGGTAGAACACCCGGCGTGTGTCGCTAGGGTGTTCTATTCTCATTCGTGACCCTGTTCGATAATGAGGAGCGAAGCATGGCCCAGATTAATACCCCTACCGGAACGATTACGGTTTCTAATTTTGCGGACGATACGCCCGGCGATGAGTACTCCACCGTCACCCTTGATGCTGGTGGCGCGCAGTATGACCTGAGCCGCGATGAGGCCCGCCAGTTGATTGACGCGTTGCAGTCGAACCTGCTGGCGGTGGGGTAGCAGTAGCCACCCCCAACCTGTTCGACAGAATGCCGTTCTGTACGATTGCACGGTGCCAATTGGTACACAGGTGCGGACGCATAACAATAGGCACGGAAATCCCACCAACACCACCAGGGAGCACCCGTGTCAACCAAGGCAGCTTGCCACAAAACCAGAAACCTTGCATTCCTCAACCCCACCTCCGCCAGTCCTAACGCCGTAGCCGCCGCCCTCAAGATGTGTGAGCACTGCCCAATTAAAAAGCAATGCGCACAAGACGCGCTCACGGCGGGCAGCAGCCTTAATGATGGGGCGACCGTACCCGCCTCCGACGTTATTCAAGGCGGCGTGGTTTGCTACGGGGACTACGAGACCACCATCAAGCTCAGTCAGGTTGCGGGACACGCAATCAACCTTGGCGGAACTGGGCACCGGAACCAGGCCCCAGACCGTTGCCGGAACTGCAATGAACCGATGGTGCAGTGGCACCGCGCTATCACCCCAGACGGCTACGTGAAACACTACGCACGCGGATTCTGCACCCGCTGCCGTGGGGCGTATTCACGGTGGAAAAAGGAAAATAACATCACCTCAGCCCACCGGGGATTGCGCAAGCCTATTGACCGGAAGCGTCATAGCGCCCCGCCGAAAAAGAACCGTGTGGTTACTGTTCAGCCTGCTTTGTTTGAGGTGGGAGCATGAGCGACTACCCGCCAATGATTATGCAATACCCGGACGATTTAGAGTTCTGGAAGCGGATTAAACTGCCGTGGACTAAACCACCACTATCAATGAATGATGCCTCCCCGGCTTCCCGTGGCGCGGTGTATGGCCGGGCGGCTAAGAAGCGTGAGATTCAGGAGCTTTTGCACCTGCTTGGCCGTGGGCTGAGTATGCCGGAGGGTAAGCATTATCTTTTGGTGCAGATGAATTATCGCGTGCCTGATAAGCGCCGCAGGGATACGGATAACGTTACCGCTTCCAGCAAGCCGTTGATGGATGCGCTTTCTGGCGGGTCTAAGCGTATTCCGGGGTTGGGCTTGGTGGATGATGATACGCCGTATTTTATGGGCAAGCCTGAGCCTATTTTGTGGCCTCCGGTTCGTGGTGAGAGGGGTGCAATGTGGGTTGATTTGTGGGTGGCTGAGGGGCCGCCGCTTCCATATAGGGAATAATCAACCGTCCTGATTTTACAAAAAGTAAATAGGGGTATATACTAATAAACGTACTGAGAAAGAGGAGCTGCAACTTCTCTACAGAAAGGAAACAACCCATGTTTAAGAACAACGGACGCCACTGGGCACACAACCTCACCAACCCGACGCCAGCGCTAGCACTCATAGCTAGCTACAAGACTGAGCTGAAGTGCCAGGGGGTGAACTAGCATGACTCCACTGGAAGCTGGAAAGCACCTCGCCCGGGTCGATGCTGGGGGTCGCGTACCTCAGGATGTTGCAATCTCCGCACTAAACGATGTGGCGGGCCTGCGATACGAATACGCCGCCCAAGTCTGGCGACCCCTCATCGGCAAGTGGCTATTCCCGGGGCCATTAGGTTTGTGGGAGAAGCCCCACCGTGCCCGCTGGTATGCGCTTGCCTCCACGGCTGAGCGCCTGGCCACTGAAAAGTATCCAGGGAAGCGGGTGCGGGTTGTAGCCCGCGTCTATGGCCAGCCCGTGCCGGTGAGGGAGCCTGCATGACCGCACGTTGAACCATCCACACACGGGTGGGGCGCGCATACCCACGACTGGCAACCAGCTAATTCTAAGACCCCAACACTAGCTGCAACACCACAAGACAATCACGCGCCTAACCGCCCCCACCAGGGCACCATAATCACCCCGCAAAGAGTGAAACCACATGAGCATCGACGAATTAAAAACCAACATCCGCCAACTCACCGAGGAAGAATTTAACGCCCTCATTGGCTGGAGCGTATTCGCTGAACGGGAAGCGAGGGAACATGCCAACACGTAGAGTCCCCACGGGCCGCACCTCAATCTTCTGCGAAAACAACGGCAAAGTACGTGAGGTGAGCATCTACCGGCACAAATGGAGAGCTAAACGCCACCTTAAAACGCTACGAGATGCCGGAGTTGACGCTTGGCTCGTACCAGAAATGCACACCATCTTTGACGATTGAGACCCTGACCCATGAATAACCCTTACAACACCACCGTGACGCCCCTGCGAAAGAACTGGTGGAACAAAGCCAAGTGCCACGGGAAAAACCCCGACAATTACGACCTTGGCCTCACCCGCGCCGCCAACAAGGATTACGCCGCCCGCAAACTGTGCGAGGGCTGCCCGGTAATTGCCGATTGCGCAGCCGACGTACTGGAACACAACAACTACGGCATGGTGCGGGCTGGCATGTGGTTCGACACGTGGGCTGTCCGCCCAGGACGGATCAACATGAAAGCTGAGGGTATCGCCCGGGCAGACTGGCAGGAGCTGAGGTTGCGCCAACTCGCGGCTGGTATCCCACCGGAAGAAATTGATTCTGAGCCACGCCACCGTGTGACGGTTTCCATCGCAAGCTAACACCAACCACTACAGGAGAAGATTAACCCCATGATTACTATTCCGGCCATTCTTGAGGACGGAGCTAAGGAACCCCGCCGCGCTCACCCCACAGACGCGGGCTTTGACCTTGCGACGGTGGAGGAGGTGCGCGTGCCTTGCCGTGGTCACGTGATGATGGATACCGGCGTGCGAGTGAACATCCCAGCGGGGTATGTGGGCAAGCTGTTTGTGCGTTCTTCGGTCGGTGTGAAGCGGCACGTGTGCTTGTCGAACGGCACGGGGATCATTGACGCGGGCTACACGGGGACGATTAAGGCAAGCTTGCATAATACGGGCGATGGGCCTGTGTGGTTCCGTGAGGGGGAGTTTGTGGTTCAGTTGGTGGTTGAGCCTTTGGCGGGTGCTGAGCTGGTGGGGGTTGATGCTTTTGGTGATGTTGAGCGGGGCGACGCGGGGTTTGGTTCTACAGGTTCGGGCCTGTAATAACCACATGATTTTACAAACTGTAAATAACGGCGTATAGTAATACACGTAAGCAAGAGAGCAAGGGGCTGCAACCCCAAGCAAGAAAGGAAACACAATGAACCACCAGCAGGCATACCGCGAGTTCATTAAGTTCACCCAGGCAGTGAGCATTTACAAGAAGCTGGACAAGCAGGGCCTCGATGATGCCGCTGATAAGCAGCTAAACCTCGTAAATTCCTACCATGCCAAGCTAAACGCTTACGCAACTCAGCTGCGCAATGAATACCCCGTTGTTGCTGAGCAGCTGGAATACACCTTGGAAAACTACGACGGGTTCACCGATACTCGCGATTTCCTCTCGGACATTTCCGGCGAGTACTAACCCCCACAACACACACAAAAGAGCCTGCAAGCTCAAACCCAGAAAGGAAACACCATGACCCAATCAACCCGCCAAGAAATCCTCGACGCGCACGAAGAACTAGAGAAGCTGTGCAATCGCTTGCCTGGAACCCGCCGCGCCAAAATGACCATCCTCGCCGCTCTACCGCCTAAGCCAAAGCCCACTATGGCCGAGGTCGAATGGGACGATGATAAGCACTACCTGGCGGAGGCGGTGAACCCTATCTGGGGAATGGTGGTCATGCTCAATTACGATGCAGACCGTGCAAAAATCCAGTACATCTGCTATGAAAAGCCAGGCAGAACAGGCTTTGCATCTCCTGAAAACCTCACTCCAACTGGCTACCAATGCACACTCACGGAGGTGCAGTATGACTAATCGTGACCGTGCGCTTGCCTTAATGGTGGCGATCACGCCGCCAGACAGGTGGGGCGAAAAATGTGTGGCGTGGGTAGAGTCCCGCGATGCGGAGTGTGGGAAAGACGCGAAAGACGGCTTTCTGTGTGTTCGGCACGCCACGGTGGCGAAGAACCGCTGGGAGAAGCAGCAAGCGAAGCGTCAAGCCCAGAAGCAGAAACGCGCACAACACCGGGCGGATCACATCACAGAGTGGCGCGCCGAACTAGCCCGAATTGATGCGGAGATCGTCAAGCGCACCCAGCCGTTGACCACTGACCGTGCTTTCTCCGGTGGTGTCGGTACGAGGCAGCACAGGAAGCATCTTCGCCGCCAATTTTCTGATGCAAACATCGAGCGTGTTGGAGCGCTGTTACGCCGACGGCAAACGCTCGAAGCGCTGATAGGAGACCACGATGAGTAAGCAAAGTCGCGCCGCCAAGTTAATCGAGTTCGGAGCTAAACGCGGATACAGCCCCGAGCAGACCGCCACACTGCTAGACAAGTTCAATTTACTGGCACCCGACCTACCGGAGCCGTCTTACGTCGTCACTGAATGCGAGGAAGAATATCCCGTGTGGGAAGCCACGACACGATTCAGGGTCGAAGCAGACCCAGATAATAGGGATTTCTATATCTTTAGTGACTACGAGCCAACGGAACCTCTCAGCCTTGCGAAAGTCCGCACCATGCGCCGAGCTCTCCACGCAGCGGAAACCTACATGGAGGAAGAATGAGACCGCACAAAATCAACATCTCGCCGCGCAGCATCACCCTAGACGGTATCCCGCTCTTACATAGTGACGAAGTTCCAACCATGGAATCGATTGCGCCCGGCCTCTACCGCGTACACCTCAACATCTACGCCAGCCGCATCCAACTCGACGGCGACAATCATCACAACCCAGAACCCACACCCATCTATGACCAACTAAAGGGGCAGAAGAGTCAATGAAAGTGATCATTATAGCTGGGGCATGCGCATCCCTACTTACTCGCTTAGCTGAGCACTAGCCAGAGACCGTATAAGCGCCTGCAAGCGCTCACCAACACGGAAAGGAAACATCACAGTGGACACCCCAACCGTCTACACCGTATCGCCCGGCCTGACCTTTATGCCCACCGGGAAACACCCCACCGGGACACTCACCGGCGACTTCTATCTAAACGGCAAGCGACTCGCCCAGGGCGCATACCGCCCCGACATTAACGAGGTGTACATAACGTGCGGCGAATAGTGTACCCGGCGAAGCAATACGGCCCCGCAGAAATTAGCAACCTACACAAGAAGCATAGGGCTTTTAACCGTCTCAGCGCCGACCCGGACGTGGCCGAAAAAGTAGACACTAGCATCTGGTTCCACCCCTACCATCTGGACTTCATTGAGCGTCTAGCTGAGCACCGGGGCGTGTCTATTAACGCGATGATGATTGAGCTGCTTACGTGGGGTATGTCTACGAATGTTCCTCCGACTGTTTCTCACGGGTTGGTTGTGGGAAATGCGGAGGGATGCACATGTAGGAGAGTTCGCATACCAAAAAAGGTGTTGCAGCATCTACGCTGGATTGCATACGAGCATGACACGACCATGAGTTACATTATGTCCGTGTACGCGGCCTCCTACATGGTGAAGATTCAGGCGTCTAAACAATCAGCCTGACTGCCATAAGAGAACTCATGGAAAGATTAGACACATGAAACCCCGAACCCGCCGTCCTCGTAAAGCCTCCCCTGCGCAACGCGAAGAAGCCCTACGACGCCGCCTAGAAGATCGCAACGCCGAGATGGAGGATCGGTACTACTCGGAGCAGCAAAAGTGGGTACAGCGACTAAATACAGCCACAACACGAGCCGATAAGGACGAAGCCGTGTCGCGCCTCCATGAGCTGAACGAGTGGTTTAACCGTGTGCGTACTCGCCGCTCGCAGGCTGAGTTTGAAGCTAACCTCCGGCGTGCAGCCCGTAATGAGGAAGACGCAAAGAAGTGGCAGGCGATCCTTGCCCGCGAGAGGAAGCAGTACGAGCGCGAACTACGCGAAATAGCCCGTGAAGAACGTCGCGTGAATCGTGAAGCATCCCAGGTGGCTACCTCGGCTATGCGGAACCCGTATAAGACGTGGGATCGCAGGGATGAGCGGCAGTATCAAACCCACGGCGTGAGGAACCCAAGGGCAAAGCGGGAGCCACTTAAAGAGAACTGACCGCCCGGCGGGGTGGGTAGTTTTCTGAGCCATGACAACAAAAGACACAGCCAACATCGGGGAGCACCAAACCGTCCCTCTCCTCGACCTCAACCACTACTCCAAGAACCCACGCCGGGGCGACGTACAAGCCATTAAAGGCAGCATCGTCGCCAACGGAATCTTCCGCCCCGTAATCGTCAATAAGGGCACCTACACCGACAAGCCGAACGAGATTCTGGCCGGTAACCACACCGTGAAAGCAATCCGCGAGCTTGCGGAGGAAAACCCAGACGATCAACGCTGGCAGCAGGTGGAAGTCTGGATGGTTGACGTTGACGCTGAGCGTGCCGCCCGCATCGTCCTGGCGGACAACCGCACCGCCGACCTCGGCTCTTACGACAACGAGGAGCTGCTGGGGCTGCTGGAAACCGTAGACTACGACCTTGACGGAACTGGCTACGATGAAACTTACCTAAACACATTGCAGGAAACCGTCAGAAGCGCCTCCGAAGATGAAGCCTTTAGCACCGATGATTCACGGGACTACTCGAATGATGAGTATGAGGCATATGGGGAAGACATCCATACTGATTACCGATGCCCAAAGTGTAATTATGAATGGTCAGGTGCTGCCAAGTGACCTACACAATGGAAGATGTAAGAAAAGCTACTGGCACTAATGGCATGACAGCAGTGTCAACCTTTGCAGGTTCAGGTGGCTCATCCACAGGCCATAGGCTTGCTGGCTTCAAAATGGCGCTCGCTAATGAGTTTGTAGACCTCGCAGCAGACACATACTCAGCTAACAAAGCGCCATACACAATTGTTGATCGTCGCGATATTAGAACAATTACAGCGGAAGACCTGCTAAATAAAATCAATCTAGACGTAGGCGAACTCGACCTACTGGATGGCTCCCCGCCCTGCTCTGCTTTCTCAACCGCAGGTAAGAGACAGGATGGATGGGGCAAGTCCAAGGCGTACTCGACGGGCAAACAACAGGTTGTTGATGATCTTTTCTTTGAGTACGCAACACTTGTCCGTGGAGTTCAGCCCAAAGCATTTATCGCAGAGAATGTCACCGGCCTGGTTAAGGGAACGGCAAAGGGCTATTTCAAGATGATTTTGAAAGAGCTTGAAAACTGCGGTTATAACGTCCGGGCCTACGTGATTGACGCGCACAGGTCTGGTGTACCGCAGGAACGTCAAAGACTGATTTTTATGGGGGCTAGGAATGATCTTGGTGTCGTGCCCACACCTCCGAAAAAGATGCAGAGTATCCCAACAATTGGCAATTCGTTCCCTTACATGATTGGCGCTGGAAACGGAAAACTTGGAGTCACAAAGCAAGAAGTTGAAGGAAAGTCATTTATACGTGGACTACGTTCAGCTAATCGACCATTAGGAACATTAGGCGCTGAAATGTCATTTCCTGGCGCAAACTCACCATCATGTTTAGTGGTGACAGACAAGACTAATGACCCGTATTCAAACAATATTGACCCAGAGACCGGTTACTTACTTTCACTGCCTAACTCAAGGTCATACGACCTAGTCAGACGCGCAGCCAAAAGACTATATGGAGATAAAGGCAACCTTCGCTATGCAACGCTTGGGGAATTGCGAACATTCGCCGGGTTCCCCTCTGACTTCAAGCTCACCGGAACTTACCAGAACCGACTCGAAAGAGTTGGGCGAGCTGTCCCCCCAATCATGATGAAGCATATTTCATCCCACCTAGCAGAAACCGTCCTTACCAGAAAGTAGGAATACCAATGTCGCTTACAGAGAACCTTAAGCCAGGTGAATGGGAGTTCACTCCCGATGTAGTAAAAGAATTTGATACGCACGTTAATCAGTCAGTGCCGCATTACTCTGAGATTCAGACGATGATTTCTGAGATTTCAGATTGGCTTCTCCCGAATAACGGGATCGTTGCTGACCTTGGCGCATCAACTGGAACCACAATCGACAGAATTGCGGAGCGTCACCCGTCACGAAAAATCAATGCTTACCTGTATGACGTAAAGCAGCCAATGTTAGACGCTGCCAAGACAAAACTGTCTGCTCGTTCAAACGTGAAGGGGGACTACTACACGTCATCTATCACCAATCAGTTAAAGCATCGGGATGCTGATCTTACAATCGCTTGCCTTACCCTGCAGTTTCTTTCAAACTCTGACCGTAAGTCTGCGCTTAAGTATGCTCATTATGCCTCTAAGAAAGGTGCAGGCATTATTGTCGTGGAAAAAGTGTATCAGTCCAACCCGTTCTGGCAGGAGATCGCTACTGATCTCACTCAAGAGAGGAAGGAAACTTCTGGGCTGACAGCTCAGGAAGTGCGAGATAAGCAGGCTGCTATCCGTGGTGTCCTTCGGGCGAAGACGACAGATGAGCTAATTACAGAACTTCGTGAGACTGGGTAGGGACAGATCGATGAAGTTTTCCGTTGGCATAATTGGATTATGTTGGTGGCTCGCGCAAACTAGACTGATTTGTCTAGCCCCTGGCCTTTGTTAGCCAGGGGCTTTGTATTCCAACTAACCGCACACCAGTACCGTGCACACTAGACCTCATGCTGACAGGACACACAACCCCTCCCCATCGGGAACTTACGCACCTACCACCGCAATGCGCGGAAGGGCGACACGAAGGAACTCCAATGCGTGATGGAAAACTGCTCGACTTCACCGGATACCGATAATGATTAGCCTTACCCGAGACGGGATTCACCGCGACGAGAACGAGATTATCGGCGGCGTCGACAACCATAACGCTCACTTGTTCCTCCGGGATGCGGAATTCACAGTAACTAAACGGCCCGACGGTTTACACGAGATCACTTTGAAAGTTCTCACCGCAGACGATGTGATTATCGGATAAAACGTTCGTTACCTCGTATCCACAAAAATGTTCACCCGGTAGTCGCTGACCGCCGAGGCTCATGCCGCACACTACACAGCATGAGTACAACGCAACCAGAACACAACCACATCACAGGCGAGCTGCAACACCTCCCCATCGAACAGCTCCACAACTATGCCCGCAACCCACGCAAGGGCAACATCCCAGCCATCAAGAAAAGCCTCCACCACCACGGCCTATTCAAACCCCTCCTCGTGAACACTGGCACGCAAACCGGGGAAGAATGGGCTGTGCTGGCAGGCAACCACACTCTCGCCGCGATGCGTGAGCTCAACCAAGAGGCGCAAGACGCGGGACTACAGCCACCGCATCTATTGGTGCCGTGCTACATCGTAGACGTAGATGAAGCTCAGGCCGCTGAGATTGTCCTCGTGGACAATAAAACCAGCGACGATGCCACCTACAACAATGAGGCACTGGCAGACCTCCTCGACTGGCTCCCCGACCTCACAGCCACCGGCTACGAGCAAGCAGACCTAGACAATCTCCTAGACGGTCTCAATACCACTGAGGAACTACCTGCCGAGGATGAGCAGGAAACCCCCTACGCGGACTTCATCACCGTTCGCCTGCAACTGCCCCCACACCTCGCGCAGCAGTGGCTGGCGCACAGCATGGCTTTCGACAGTGCTGAGGAAGCCCTAGAGCACCTACTAGACCACGGCCCCACCACGGAATGAGGAGCCGAGCTGCATGGTGCGTAGCGGAAGAAACCCGCCCCGGCCAGTTCATCATCTTGTCTGAGCACCAGACGATTAAGCAGGCACGCGGGACGCTACCTCACCACAAAGCAGGCGGGGCCACCAGGCCAATCATTATCAAGCGCACAACCACATGGGAGGTAATACCATGACGCTCACAACCCCAAACCACGCTAACCCGCAGGACACCATCGACGCTATCAACTGGAACACCATCGGCGACCAGGTAGACAAGGACGTGTGGGATAGGCTCACCAGTAACTTCTGGCTTCCAGAAAAGGTGCCCGTATCGAATGATATTCCCGCATGGAAGCTCATGGACGAGGCGGAGCACTGGGCCACCATGCAAGTCTTCACCGGCCTGACCATGCTCGATACCATGCAAGGCACCGTGGGCGCGTTGAGCCTCATGCCGGACGCAACAACCCCGCATGAGGAAGCCGTGTACACCAACATCGCTTTCATGGAGTCCGTGCACGCTAAGTCCTATTCCAATATCTTCATGACGCTGGCAGACACCCCAACCATCAACCAGGCGTTTAATTGGGGCCGCCAGAATGAGCGACTACAGTACAAGGCTCACCGCGTACTTGACTTCTACAAGCGCGGCAACGCCAACATGCGCAAGGCCGCATCCACACTGTTGGAATCCTTTTTGTTCTACAGCGGCTTCTACCTCCCGCTCCGTATGGCGGCGCACTCTAAGCTGACTAATACCGCTGACATCATCCGCCTAATCATTAGGGATGAGGCCGTCCACGGCTACTACATCGGCTACAAGTACCAGCAGGCCGTAAAGCACCTATCGGAAGAACAACAGGCAGAGCTACAAAGTGAAGTGGTAGACCTCCTACTTGACCTCATGGACAACGAGGAACACTACACCCGCGAGCTATACGACCCGCTGGGCTGGACTGAGGACGTACTCGCATTCCTCCGCTACAACGCGAACAAGGCACTCAACAACCTTGGGTATGACGGCATCTACCCATCCGACATGTGCCAGTTCAACCCCGCTGTTATGACCTCGCTTAATCCAGGCGCGGACGAGAACCACGACTTTTTTAGCGGCTCCGGCTCCTCCTACGTCATCGGAACCGCTGAGGACACCACCGACGAAGACTGGGCATGGTAGCCATGGACGCCATCAACCCAACCCACTACCAGGGCTTCAGCAACGACGCGCAACCCATCGACATTGCCGAACACCTCGGCTTAATCTCGGAAACGTCGTCAAGTACTGCGCCCGGGCAGGCCGCAAAGACAACCGCCTACAAGACCTCCACAAAGCCCTCTACTACCTCCAACGCGAAATCCAACGAGAAGAAAGCAAACCACGACCGTGAAACAACTACGCCAACACTGGCCCTACATGCGGACAGTAGACAAAGCCCTAATCATTGTCCTTGGGGCAACCGCCCTACTCACCCTGATACTCCTCATAATCGACCCATCGTTTGAGGGGTTAGGGGCCGCCATCAGCACTATCGCTATCTGGTTACTCACAACTGAGCTGGAAATCAGCAGGGTTGAGGCCTACCTACTCCGCCGCACCATCACAGCGCTACTTAGGAAAAAATACACCCACCCCGAAAACTGGTAGCGTCTCCCACCAAAAAGGAAAACACCATGACCAACATCGTCACCCCACAAGTCCACCTACTCGCCCACACCAAGATTGACGAAAAAGCAATCAGCGAATGGATGGGTATTCAGGACGAATCCACCGACGCGGAAACCCTACTCACAATGGCCGGGCGGAACTGTTACCGGAGCTTCCACCGCCCCAATGAAGCGACGTATAACGATGATGATTACCTCCGCCGCACCTTAGGCGACCAAGGCCACTGGTCGATTGCTGAGCATGCCACCGCAACGTTGTACTTTACTGGCGTGTCCCGCGCATTCCTCACCGAGCTAACCCGCCACCGCCACCTGTCATTCAGTGTCGAATCCCAGCGCTTCATCAACGCAAACGACGCAAACATAGTCCTCCCGCCAGCGGTGCGAAACATCCCTGGGCTACAGGAGGATTGCCGCATCTCCGCCGAAGCAGCAATCTATGACTACGTCATCATTAAGAGCGGCCTTGACCACCTGCCGAAGAAGCAACGCAACGAAGCAGCACGCGGCATCCTCCCAAACTGTGTAGAGACCCGCATGGTAGTCACCGGAAACCTCCGCGCCTGGCATGAGGTAATCCAGCGACGTACTCAGCCCGATGCCGACGCTGAAATGCAGGAAGTCATGCGACTAGCCAAAGACCAGCTGCACACCGTATCGCCCATCATCTTCCCCCAGGACAACTAACCACCTGACCGCAGCGCCACACCCGCAACAATCAACACCATGACGCTGCAACACAACCAAACAACCCTCATACAAGCCCCCTACATGAAAGAAAACCACATACTAGGGGACTGGGCACAACACGCCGACAAAGCAGTAAAACACCTCGCCGCAACCGGCAAACCATTCACAGCCGACGACATCCGCCAACACATCCCCGACGGCCTCACCCCAAAGCACAACAACGCATGGGGAGGCCTCCTCAACGCGTGGAGATGCCGAGGCCTAATCCGCCCCATCGGGTACACCATGAGCCGCCACCAGCCCCGGCACGGTGGAGTGCAACGCCAGTGGGTCGGCACCAAGCAACCACTCGACGAGTAAACCCGTGACGCATGAAGATCGTTAAACAATAAACCAAAACCTACGAGCGTACAGGAGGAACCAGTGCGTAAAACCAAGCAGCGCAAACGCCGCTTTAGCGAGCAGCGACGCCACCGAATGGCCGAAGCTCTCAAGCACCGCAAGTCCGGGATGGGGTACGAACAGATCGGGCAAAAGCTTGGAGTCTCCGCCCAGCAGGCGCACCGCGACGTGCAGGACGCACTCCTCGACATCACAAAGGAACCCGCACAGCAGGTACGAGACATTGAGCTGCAACGCAGTGAGGAACAGCACCTACGCCTCAACGCCGAGATTGGCCGAGTACTGCGCCACCTCAAAGCGGTGACGGGGCCGAACGGAGAGACGGATCTTAAGGCGGTAGACCAGATCCGACGCCTAATCGAGTCGCAGGACAAGGTAGCTCGCACCAGGCACCGCCTCAATGGCTTTGACATGGGCTTGCAGGTGGATGCAAGCGTGGATGTTACCGAGTCGATTAACCGTGCCTTTCAGACGATCATGGCGAGCGACCCGGAAGTGTTCGAGAACGACCTAGATGCCTAGGGGTGGTGCGTGGTGGGGTTGTCTACCCGGCAGAAGCTGGCGCTGAATCGGTCGGTCGCGCCGATTAACCTGTGGTACGGGTCGGTGCGCTCATCCAAGACGTTCGCACAGCTGTGGGACTTCATCGCCCGTATGACCTCCACCAGCGGGGATGGCGTAAACCTTATTGTTGGCCATTCGACGAACACGGTTTGGCGTAACTTTTTCCAGCCAATCCTGACCCGCCCCGAGTTTGAGGCTGTCGCCCCGCACCTGCACTATCGGCGCAACGCCCCAGCAGGAACACTTTTCGGTAAAGAGTTCTCGGTGGTTGGCGCGAACAACGACGCTTCCTGGATTTCTATTCAGGGTTTGACGATCCTGAACGCTTGGGGTGACGAGGCGGTGAGCTGGCCGGAGTCTTTCTGGGATATGCTACTAACCCGCCTATCTCTCCCTGACTCGCGCCTGCTGGTTACTTGCAACCCGGGAACCTCTGGGCACTATCTGAAAGAACGTGTTGTCGACCGGCAGTACACCGATCCGGATATTCACGTCGAGAAATTTCTACTCACCGATAATCCGACGCTGAGCCGTCGATACATTGAGCGCCTACACCGCCAGTACGCTGGACTATTTTATCGGCGGATGATTGAGGCTGAGTGGGTCGCCGCCGAGGGTGCGGTGTTTGAGTCGTGGAACCCGGACGTGATGGTTAAGCCTAGGGCTGAGGGTACGGTGTTGGCGGTGGGTATTGACTACGGTACGAACCACCCCACGGCGGGTTACGCTTTGACCGTCACCGAGGATGGTTTGCAACTCTCACACGAGTGGTCACCCCAAACGAATGACATGGGTGGGCGTACACGCCTCACCGATATGGAGCTGGCCGACAGCCTAGAAGAATGGTTGGCCGAGCTACCGAACCAACCCAAGGGCATCTATCTTGACCCCGCCGCAGCATCATTCAAAGAGGAACTGTACCGCCGCCGCCTTACCGTAGCCGCAGCGAAAAATAAGGTTGTGGACGGTATCCGCACCCTAGACTCCCTATTCACCAACGGGGTACTGACCGTGGCTGAGGAGTGCCCACGGCTGATTAATGAGATACCGGGCTATAGATGGGATCCGAAAGCAACCGAGCGGGGCAACGACGCGCCTATCAAGGAAGACGATGACCACGTAGACGCGGCCCGCTACGCCGTCTTTTCTTCCCGCCAATTCTGGATACGGCACGTGGAAGCCATGCGTGACCGCACACCCGTCAGCTCCATAATGTAACCCGCAGGCAACAACACCCCACATGCCGTTTGGTCTCACGTGGTTGTGTTGAGGCCAGCAAGTATTCCTATACCACCCGGAATGTTCACCATTGGCCCCACAACACGCGGGAGCAGGGTGCAGCATTATCTACCTAACGATGCTCCGTGCTTGAGAGGGTTGTCGCCGTATTCATAGCACTATGAGCCCTGGATGATGCTTGTGCCTTGTTGTGTTGTGGGGCGTGGGCGGGTTGGTATTCCGCATCTGCACTGGCGGTCGATGGGTACTGCGGCATCCAGCAATGGGGGTGTTGTTGTCTGCGCCCCACTAGGGGTTATCTTGCAAAAGCAGCATGGTTGGTGTTGGAAGTCATAGATAAAGGGGATTGCAGCCCTCCACTTTTTGGAGGGTGGACACCTTTCGGAAGTAGTTAATTAACCACCCTTTTATTGTGCTGTGCTGTTTGTTGTACGCGGTTCACGACCGGGATAACCCGCTTTAGTTGACCGCCCCGTCGGTGGGGTGAGACTAGGCGCAAGTACGCGCCACCACAATCTCTAGGGAGAATCAACACGGTTATGAACATGCCCGCCCCGAAATCAACTTGGCCGCCCAAGGAATACGAGGCGGCGTTTGAATCCATCCGCCGTGACGATGCGCTACTCAACGGCCAGTTGGATGTAATTAACCAGCGTCGCGCCCGCCAATACGGGCCGGAGCCTTATCAGCACCGCTCTCAGTACAACGGTGGGATTGTGGGCAAGACTTCCCGCGCTTTCCTTGGCCGACCCCCGGCTGATAGGGCGAAGTCTCACCTGATTACCCACCACCTCCCCGTTGCTGAGGAGCTAACCACCGCCCTCGCCGACTACATGGCGGGCAAGCCACCGCAGGCTGAACTAGCGGCTGAGGATGCGCATAACACTCAGGCGGCCGACGCGCTGAACCGCCTCGTGACTTCCGACGAGTTCGCCGCCCAATGGTGGAACGCCGTGTACAGTGCAGGCTCACTCGGGTGGGTGTTTGGCCGCGTGGTATGGAATCAGAACGTTCAGCCCCACCCGTGGATTGAATGGGTCGATGCCGATAATGGCATGTGCCAGTTTGAGAACGGGCGGCAATCCTCCATCCTGTTCTGGGATACGTATGAGGAGGACAAGGGCGATACAGTCTTCCGCTTGTTCCAGGAGCACACCCCGGGCCAGATTGAATACCAGCTTTATAAAGGCTCCGAGGATAGCGTGGGCTTCCCAGTGGACTTCGGGCAGCACGAGTGCGCCAAGCACCTCATGGAGATTGAGGGTCTACAGGACGGCACCATTCTCAAGACGGGGGCTGAGTTCCCAACCGCCCACATGCTGGCGAACTACCACCCCAAGCGCCAGTGGCGACACGATACTCTCCTGCGTTACTACTCCACATCGGACGTGTCTCGTGGTGCCCAGATTTTTGAAGACATTGACCACAACTGGTCTCAGCTTCAGCACGAGGTGGAAGCAGCCCGTGGCCGCCTATTCGTAGACGAACAACTGTTGGATACGGACGGGCCGGGCCGTGGTGAGTTCTTCGACTTCATGCGTGACGTGTTTAAGACACGCCCATCAATCACGGCGGAAGAGAAGCCCACGTTTGAGCAGGTTCAGTTTGATATGCGCGTGGAGCAGTACCTGACGCTCATTGATTCCGATATTCGTAAGGCCGTGTCGGCGCTTGGCCTATCACCGTTCACGGTTGATATGGATCCGCAGGCGTCGGGTGATATGACGGCTACGGAGACCCGTGCTCGTACTAAGCGCACTCGCGCCACGGCGGCTACCAAGTCTCGTATGGAGCGCGCCCACCTGTCGGCAATCCTCACCGCCTATCTTGAGCTGGATGCCGACCTGAATGGTTACGTGCCACCAACCCAGCCGGTGCTAGTGTCGTTGCCTGACCAGGTTGAGGTCAACGATAATGAGCTAATCAACGCGGCCTCCCAATCGTATGCGGCTGGCATCATGTCTCTAGAAACGGCAGTGCGTAAGCAGCACCCTGAATGGACTCCCGAGCAGGTGGAGGAGGAAGTGCAGAAGATTCGGGAGGACGAGCGGAGCCGTAACGCTTTCGACCCGCTGGCGTTAGCTCCGGGCGATGAGGCTTTTAGCACGGGTGATGATGGTGGCGTCGAACAGTAGTGAGGAGGAAGCCCGCCGCCTCGTGGGTTTGTATGAGGAGACGGAGGTTATTCTGCTGCTTGCGCTGCGTGAGGCGGTAGTGAAAGCGGCGCGTTCTGGTTCTCCTCGTGAGCGGCAACGCCAGTTGAATGTGCTGTTGGATGTGGCGCAGGAACGCCTGAACCGGGTGGGCCGTAGTGTTGACGCACAGGCGGCTAGGGTAGCGGCGTTGGAATACGAGGATGCTGTGCGTGCCGTGTACCGGGAGGTGGGTGCAACCCCGCCGAAACGGGTTCCGCTCACTCCCCAGGTGGAGTTATCTACAGCCCAGCAAACCGCCTCCGCTTTGCGCTCCCAGCATCTTATGGTGGCGCGTGAAGTTCGCGACGTGTACCAGCGTGTTATTACCTCAGCAGTAAACACCGCTATGAGGGAAGAGCTGGCGCAGCCCCGTGCCCTCCAAACCGCCCTCAACCGTTTCGCGGACAAGGGCGTAACAGGGTTCATTGACCAAGCAGGCCGACGGTGGGGCATTGACGTGTACTCAGACATGGCAGTACGCACCATGCGTAACAACGCTAAGCAGCAAGGCCACCTACACGGGTACGAGGCGACTGGGGTGGAGCTTGTGCGGGCTTCGTGGCACCCGGCCTCAGCTCCCCAGTGTGTGCCCTACCAGAATCAGTTGTTGGCTATCACGGGTGAAGCAGGCACACGAGTGATGGTTGACCCGGCATCGGGTGAAGAGATTACCGTTCATGTGAAAGAGCGGTTGGATAAAGCAATCGCTAATGGGTATCACCACCCAAACTGCAAACACAGGGACTCGGCCTACACTCCCGGCGACCCAACCCCCACAGTGCCGCAGGTGAGTGAAGAGGAGAATGCCCGCCAGTATGCGGCTAGTCAACGCCAACGCCAGATTGAGCGGAACATCCGCAAGTGGAAGAAACGCCAAGCGGTAGCGCTAGACGATAACGAGGCCGCGTTAGCTAAACGTAAGGTGCGCCAGTGGCAGGCAGAACAACGCACACACGTTAATTCTCACTCCTACTTGAGTCGCCTACCACACCGCGAGCAAATACGTACCGCTGACCGCACACGACGTTAGGTGATACTCCCACCTGTGGAGCGGACAGGAGCCGTCCACGACGATTCTTTTCAACCGTTACGGGAGGAACACCAACATGGGCGTACAGAACACGACCACCGACCAGCAGAACACCCCACAGGGTGAACAGCAGTCCACTGAGACCCAGGAGGCTCAGCAGGAAAATAACCACGCGGAGAACACTGAACAGTCTCACGAGACTAAGCAGGACAACTTCGACGTGGAAAAGGAGCTGAAAAAGCTGCGCAAGGAGTCGGCGGCGCGTCGTACCAGCCTACGTGACGAGGAGAAAAAGAACGCTGAGCTAACCAGCAAGTACAACTCCCTGAACTCTAAGTTTGAGGAGATGCGTGGCTTACTCGCCAAGCTATCCGGCGCTGAGGAGGAAGCAACACCGGAGCAGCTAATCGAAAGCTACAAGGAAAAACTGGAAGCCCAGCAGCAGGAAAACCGCCAGCTGCGTGAAACCACCGCGCTTAATGATGCAGTGGCTAAGGCTAAGGGCGACCCTGCCCTCATCATCCCGTACCTACGAGGTTCCAACGCATTGGCGAACCTCGACCCGTCCGCTGATAATTACGCGGCCCAGGTGGCCGACCTTGTTCAGGAGACGGTGGACGCTAACCCGAAGCTACGCGCCCAGGCGGCACCCGTTTCTTCCGGTAATACGTCCAACCCGACCAACAACAGCGGCCCGCGAAAGTACACCGTAGAAGACCTGAACGACTTGAGCGCTGAGGAAATCTACGAGCTGACTCAGCAGGGCAAGCTGGAACACCTTTACAAGAAGTAGGAGACACTGATGTCTGTTGAATCCTTTATCCCTAAGCTGTGGGCACCAACCCTTGAGGTGCCCTACCAGAAGTCCCTCATCTACGCACAGCCGGGTATTGCCGACACCCGCTTCCAGCCGATTCTTCAGAACTCCGGCGACACAGTACACATCAACTCCATTGGTGCGGCGAACATCAAGGTTCACGACCGCACCAAGGATCTCGTCTATGACGATGTAGAGACCACCGACGTTAAGTTGGTGATGGACACCGAGCGCTACTACGGCTTCCGCGTCAACGACGTGGACGCTGTACAGGCCGCTGGCGACTTCCGCTCCGCCGCCACTAACGAGCATGGCTCCGCAATGGCAAACAAGGTAGACACCGACATTGCCGCGAAGCTCAAGGACGGCGCAGGTAAGAAGATTGGCACCACCGCCATCTTTGATGGCGCTGACTTCTACCGCCCGGACACCGACCAGATCACCGCGTGGGATGCGCTGCGCCGCATGGCACTTGAGCTGGATAAGGTTTCCGCACCTACCGCCCAGCGTTGGGTTGTTGTCGGCCCTAACTTCGGCTCCGCCCTGCTGGCTGACCGTCGTGTTACTCAGGCCCACGCCGCTGGCACCGACATTGTTGCCCGTAACGGTTTGGTGTCTAGCCTGCCACAGCTGGGCCTGAACATCTACCAGTCTGTGAATGCTCCGGTTACTGCTGACCGTGAAACCATCATCGCTGGTGTGCCGGGCGCGCTGGCTTTCGCTTCCCAGCTTCGTACCCTTGAGGCGCTGCGCGACCCAGACCGCTTTGGTGACCTGGTTCGTGGCCTTATGGTTTCTGGCGCTGCCGTTATTCGACCCAAGGGCATTGTTTCCCTTGAGGCGGACGTTAAGGGCGGCACTTTGGGTGGCGGTTCTACCGCAACCCCGGCTGCTTAAGCCTTGAATCCCGCCCCTGTGGTGGTTTGGTGACCGTCCAGTAGCACTAGACCACCCCGTGGGTGTTGGGGGAGGTGAGGATAATTTACTGCCCTACACGCTGTTAGGTGGCCCCGCTGAGGGGTGGCGTGTGGTGTGGTGGGTTATTCTCCCTCCCCTCCTTTTTGTATTTACTGACTATTCTTTTAGGAGGGCCTGATGCGGCTATACATGAACTACATTGACCGGACGGAGCTGCTTAACGACGCGCCGGACGGCTTTTACGATGGGGTGGAGGATAATCGCCTTGACCGGATGATTAACTACGCTTCGGCGCTCATGCGGCGGGAAACTCGTGGCGCTTTATACTCCGTGGACGAGGCTGGTATGCCCACCAATGAGCAGATTAGGGATGCGTTTAAGTACGCGACCAGTGCCCAGGTGCAGGCTTGGGTGGAGGCGGACATTACCGACCAGTTGGATACGGGTGGTGCCACGTCTGAGGCGCTGGTGGCTTCCTCGTCTAACAATGGCTCGTCGGTGACGATGGACTATTCCGAGTCCACTAAGGCGCGTGAGCACCTGCTGGGCGGCGGTCTTGCGTTGGGGGCAATGCTGCTACTTGAGGACGCGGGCCTTATGAGCGGCAAGCCTTGGCTGGTGGTGTAACCATGGGGCGCAACAATAAGATGAGTGACACGCTCCGCGACCTGTGGTTCCGCCATGAGGTGAAATTGCAAGGCGAAGAGATACGCACAATGCGCGGCACCACCTTTAAGCCGGGCGAAACAGTTAAGGCTTCCATCAATATGGAGAATCGCCGCACCCTTAACCAGCACGGGGAAGAGATTGTGGCGGCGGGAACCATCAACTGGGATATTGACGGGCCACTACCCAAGCCGGGCGATTTACTCACCCTGCCGGATGATTTTGGGGCTAAGGCCCAGCGAGAGGTTGTATCAGCCCGGCGTGCCTACACGGGCACCGGCCTCACCCCTGACCATGTAGAGGTGACTATCGTATGAGTCTTAAGTGGAATGGTGACGCGATTAAGGCGCAGATTAAGAACGGCGTTAAGTCTGGTGTCACGTCTGCTTCCCAGGTGGTTGAGGCCGCTTCCGTACAACTCACACCGTTGGGTGAAACGGGTAATCTCCGCCAGTCGGCTGAGGTTATCCCCGTGCAGGATTCCGGCAGTGAGGTTGCTGGTGGTGTCCGCTACGACGGGCTTCCGTACATCCGCCGCCAGCATGAGGAGGTTACGTGGAATCACCCGCGTGCGGGCCAGGCTAAATATCTTGAGACGGCCAAGAACGAGAACGCCGACCGTGTAGCACAGATTATCCGAAACCACATTAAGGGGGGCTTCTAGATGGCGGAGTTCAATCAGGATAATGAGCACCGGCCCCCGTACCGCACGGGGTTGGTGTATGACCTTGCGGAGTACTTAGCAGCCTGTGGGGTGTGCGCCTCACCTGATGCTGACCAGCGGGAGGTGAGTGACACCCCGGCCGTGTTTGCGTACCGCCTAGAAGATGAACCCGATAGGGCAATGGCGGTATTCAACATCACGGTTGATGAAGCCGCGTCGGATTCTAACCCCACGGTTCGGTTCAGTCTCGTGTTCCGTGGCGCGCCCCGCGACCAGTTAACACCATTGGAGGACGCGGCCCGGGCGTACAAGCACCTGCATGACCTCACAGATGTGAAGCTGACCGCAACCAGCGGGTTTCTATCTTGTAGGCGGGTCATAAATGATCCGCCACTACTGGACACCAACGACCGCTGGCACGCCGTAGACACCTACACGGCCACTTTGCTGGCACCACCTACAACAATCTAGGAGCACAGCATGGCTAACACTAAGTTTGCTACTGCACCCAATTCCTGTGAGCTGAATAAGCAGCTCAACCGTAACTGGGCTTTGCAGGTAAAGCCGGTAGGCGCTGACCCGGCTGAATATAAGTTCGTTCGCGGCGTCACCTCCCTATCCCCGAACATTGAAACCTCCACCGTTGATGCGTCTGACATTGACTCCAACGGCTGGACTTCCGAGGAAAAGACCTCCCGCTCTCTCACTGTTTCCGTTGAGGGCCAGTTTGCCCGCAAGGGTGACCTTGACCTACTGACCGAAGACCAGCAGCTGTTGAAGATGACCGGTGAGGAGCTGGGCGCGGACGGCAAGGTTGACTTCCGCGTATGGCGTACCGACATTGACGAGGGCTGGGAGGGCACCGCCACCAACAGCTTCACGTCTGGTTCCGGTGGCGCTAACGACCTCCGTACATTCACCTCCGATCTCAAGTCCTCGTGTGAGCCGACCCGTATTCACTCCGTGAAGAAGGGCGCGGAGCGCAAGGAGTCTGAGCCGGTGGATGTTGAGGAGCTTCTGTCGGTTATTCACCCTAAGGGCGCGGCTAACTTGAAGCCGGAGGGTAACACCCCTAACACGTCTGGTGGCACCGACTCTGAGACTAATGTCGCAGCCTAGCCTGTAGCCTCAGCTCAGTTAGCGTCTCGCAAGCTCCTGTGCTTGTGGGGCGCTTTCTTTTTGCCCTGTAGGTGACCGCACCCGCAGGGAGGGCACACTAGCCCCGTCAACAACACAACCATTCCCCAAGGGAGGCAACCCATGACTGATTTTGGTCAGCTTGATGAGCAGCTAGACGCGTACGATATTTCTTTCACCTTTAAGGGCGAGGAATACCACGTCACCCCAAGCGCTGAGCAGGTGCTGGAGTTCCACCGCGATTACTTCAACGCCCGCAAAAAGAATGAGGACACCGGAATGGGCGTGTGGTCTCGTGTCGCTCCGCTGCTTGGCTCCAAGTTCAACACTAAGACCGCGAAGATTACGGGCGGCATCCTCGAAGAAATCATGGAGAATGGGGCCTCCTACTCGCAGATGGAGCGCCTAGTGTCCGCCGTGCATTTCAAGTATGTGCAGGGTGATGATTTGGCTAAGGCCTACTTCACGACCGGCGACTTGGGAAAAGCAGTGGATCATCTCAAGAGTCAGAACAACGGCACCCAAAAAGACTAGACGATCCGGAGGGGTGCTGGCGCGACCAGTGGGATAGGCTCAGGCGCGACCCTGACGGTTGGGCTTACGCCCCGGATAGCGACCTTTGGTACAACCCGTATCCGGGCGCGTACTCGGAGAACGACCCGGGCGGTGGCCCGCCAGACCCCTACATTTTAGAAACCTTTGGCGAGTACGTCCGTGAGTGGTGGGCTGAGCAAGTGCAGCCTAAACCGGACGTGGACGAGTCTGCCCTGACGTGGCCGTCGATGTTGTCCCGCTGGGATGATATTGAGACGGATTTCCAGCACTTTTTTGGCATTGATTTTGGTTCAGGCGTTCTATCTAACCGCAAGTGGCGATGGTTCAGAATACGCCTAGTAAGGCTCCTAAGTGAAGATACTGCGATTGCGCGGGGGCTGGGGCTGAGGAAGCAACCAACGCTGAAAAAGGAGTAACCACATGGCAACGCTTGACCTAGGCGACTTGGGTTTCACAATCAAGGTTGAAACTCGTGACTTTGACCAGAAGATTAACCAGGTTGAGCAGAAAGCCCGCCAGCTAGACCAGTCCCTAGAAAAGGCTGGCAATAAGCGCGTTAACCCAAAGGTGGAGACCTCCGGCCTGGATAAGGTGGAGCGCTCCGCCCGCAAGGCAGATTCCGCGCTAGATAAGACCAGCGGCAAAAAGGTCGCCCCACAGGCCGACACCAGTGGCGTGGATAAGGTTGGTACTGCCGCCTCTAAGGCTTCCAGTGACCTTGATAAGGTCAACAGTAAAAAGGTTTCCCCGCAGGCGGATTCCGGCCCGCTGAGTAAAATTTCTACCGCAGCGGCGGACGCTTCCAGCAAAATGGGTGACGTCGCATCGTCGGCCTCTAAGGCCGATGGTGCGTTCTCTACGGCTGCGGGTTCCGTGGCGAAGTTTGTGGGCGCTGCCGCTGGCATCACCTCCCTGAGTGCCGCTATGGGCGGCGTTGTTAAGGCTGGTATGGATTTCCAGTCGCAGATGAACACGCTCTCTGCGGTGTCTGGCGCTACTGGCTCCCAGTTGGAGGCGGTGGGGAACCGTGCTCGCCAGTTGGGTACTGATGCGTCGTTGACGGCCACGTCCGCGACGGATGCGGCTGCGGCCATGACTGAGCTTGCTAAGGGTGGGTTTAGTGTTGACCAGTCCATGACGGCGGCTAAGGGCACGTTGCAGTTGGCTGCGGCTGCTCAGGTGGACGCGGCCACGGCGGCAACGATTCAGTCTCAGGCGTTGCAGGCGTTCACGCTGGATGCGTCTAACGCTTCCCGCGTGTCGGATATTTTGGCGGGTGCAGCTAATGCCTCCTCGGCTGAAATGACTGGCATTTCTCAGGGCTTGCAGCAGGCCGGTACGGTGGCGAATCAGTTTGGAATCTCGATTGACGATACCGCCACGTCCTTGGCGATGTTCGCTAACGCGGGTATTCAGGGTTCCGATGCTGGTACGTTGCTCAAGACCGCGCTGCTTTCCCTGACTGACCAGGGCAAGCCCGCCCAGGCGGCGATTGAGGAACTTGGCCTTACCGTCTATGACGCTAACGGCAAGTTTGTGGGCATGTCCTCTCTCATGGGGCAGCTTAAGGACGCGGCTTCCCGCATGTCCGATGAGCAGTATCAGGCCGCGACGGCAACGTTGTTCGGTTCTGATGCTATGCGTCTTGCTGGTATTGCCGCCCAGCAGGGCAGTGAGGGCTTCGATTCTCTCAAGGAAGCTGTTACGCGGCAGGGTCAAGCAGCTGAGGTTGCTGCCGCCCAGACTCAGGGCTTGCCGGGCGTGTGGGAGCGCGTACAGAATACGCTGGAAGATTTAGCCCTCGGTGTGTTCGACGAGCTGGATGAACAGCTTGTCCGGTTGGGTAACGGCGCGGTTGATGCGCTGGATGCAGCCACCCCATCTATCGAGAAGTTTGCTCACATCACCGCTGAGGTGGCAAAGGTGGGCATGACTGGTGTGGGGGCTCTAGCGGATGCGTACATGGACTTGCCGGGGCCAGTGCACGATGCCGCTAAGGCACTTATAGCGCTAAAGGTAGCTCAAGCTGCCCTTAACTCTGAGATGGGGGAAGCTGCTAAAGCTAAAGTTATTTCCTTCAAGGATTCTATTGTGGATTTCGGCTCCACTATGGGAAGCGCGTACACTGCCGCCGCTACTAGCGGTAAGAAGTTCGCTAAGACCACTGGTGTGGTTAAAGCCGGTATGGCAGGAATTAAAACTGCTGCTAGTGGAGTCATGGGTGCTTTGGGTGGCCCGTGGGGTGTGGCTTTCATGGGTGCGGCGGCGACTGTATCTTCCTTGTCTAGCGCGCATGGTAAAGCCAAGACGGTGCAGGAGGCGTATTCCCAGTCCACTCGTGACGCTGCGCAGGCGCAGGAGCAGCTTAATGCCTCGTTGGCGGGCACGTCTGAGAAGCTAAACGATACTCAGCTAAAGATGGCCTCCACGATGGTGGAGAAAGACCTCGGCCAGATGAAGAAAATGGCCGAAGAGTATTCCGGCTTCATTAACACGGTTGAGGCCCCCGACCTGTCGTGGTGGAAGCAAGGCCACTGGTCTAGCGAGTGGCGCGAGTACAATAACCAGATTCAGGAATCTAAGGACGCGTACGCGGCTATTGAAAAGGCCGCTGGCGAGTTGAAGATCCCGATGGAGGATCTGAACCGTGTCGTGGCTGAGGGTGGCCCTGAGTACGACAAGCTCATGGCTTCGCTGCGGGGTGGTGGTGATGCTTCCCAGGCTGCGGCGGAGCAGCTTGGCAAGGCCCGTGACAATATCCAGCAGTCGGTGGATGCGGCACGTGAGCTTGACCCTGCGGCGGCTCAGGCAGCGGCGGGTATTTCTACGCTGGCGGACTCCTCTGCTAGCGCTGACGATAAACTCTCGGCGTTGAAGTCCACGATGCAGGCGATGGGCCTTATGGCCCAGACTGCCGATGAGGCGAACATGGAGGCCGCTGAGTCCATTGAAGAGCTGGGCAATAAAATGCAGGGCCTTGTCAATCAGGAGATTGGCACCGGCTCTGAGCTGTTTGACGGCGACAAGCTGAATTACACCAACGAGAATGCCCGCGCCTTGTCGGACACGCTTAGCGGCATGTCTGACCAGCTTATGAACGTTGCTATCGCTAACGGTGACGTTCAGGGCATCTGGGAAATGATGGGGCCTCAGCTTGAGACTCTGCGCGAGCAGATGGGGCTTGCCGGTTCTGAGTTCGACGAACAGTGGAACCACGTCCTTGAGTCCTATGGTCTCGCGCCGGATGTTATTCACACTCTGGTGGAGCTGGATGGCGCTAGTGAGGCCGTCCAGTCTTTGGGTGACGTGTGGGCTGCGATGTACCCGTTGGAGGAGGGCGCAACGGTCAACATCGACCCGCCCGAGCCTGCTGTACTGGCGGCGATGGATGAACTGGGCATCAAGTACCAGGAAATCAAGAATGATGCCGGTGAAGTTATCCAGTACAAGGTGACGGCCCCTAACGATGAAATCATGGCTGATTTGCAGTCCATCACCACAAAGATGGCTGAAATCGATGATGAGTCCATCACCATTGAAACCATCATGGATACCACGCCTATCGAGATGGGCGCGGCTGAGGCCGATGCCCTGCTAAGGGAACTGGATATTAAAGACCCGTCTCCCACGGCTCAGCTGGTCATTGATGATTTGCTGGCGAATGGTGAAATCGCCCGTGGTGATTTGGAGTACCTGAACCAGCAGTCCGCTAACCCTAGCGCTGATTTGAATAAGACCCTGCTCGATGCTGGCGTTAGTGACGCGCACTCCCAGTTGCAGGGCGTGGACGATCACAACACCACCTCCGACATGAAAGGCAACAACAGTGACCTTGTAAGCAAGGCTCATTCTGTAATCAACCTGATTAACCAGATTCCTACGGTTAAGGTAATCCGGTTCGTTGGTGAAAAGGTCGGCAGCTGGGTTGGCGGCATGTTCGGCCACGAGCACGGTGGACGCATTGGTCTACCCGCATTCGCCAACGGTGGTGAGATTCCAGGCCTTGCCGGTGGGGGCTTCCCCAACGCCGCCCGCAATGTTGGCACCAACGCCGGGTACAAGCTCCCCACCAGCGGCCCCGGCACTGAGCAGGTAGACGGCTTCCTAGGCGTAGACAACATGGGCCAAGCCGTGGCCCGCGTTAACGCTGGCGAGTGGGTAATCAACAACAACTCCTCCGAGGAATACAACCGCACCCTACAGGGAATTAACGCGGGTAACCCGCGCATGATTTTGGCCGGTTTGGCTACTGAACTCCCCGCCTTGGAAGATGGTGGGCGTACTAAGTCCGCTGAGGTTATTGAGCAGCTATCCCCATACAACAACGGCCCCTATGTGATGGGTGGGTTCTCCCCATCGTCGATGGACTGCTCCGGCGCTGTGTCTGCCGCTGTGAACACGTGGCTGGGGCTTGACCCGTTCGATTCCCGCATGTCCACCGTCACTGAGGGGTCTTGGCTGGCGGCTAAGGGCTTCGAGAACGGTCGCGGCAACGGCAATGAACTGGTTGTGGGCTGGTATGACTACGGCGGAGGCGCTAACGGCCACACCGCCATGATGCTGCCGGACGGCACGTTCATTGAGTCTGGCGGTAACACTGGCCAGGGATTCACCATTGGCGGTGCTGCTGGCCCGCTGGATGGTCGTGGCTTCACGAACTTCATGTACCTGCCGGGGTCTGATGATGGTGAACTCACGGGTGATGGTGGTGTCACTATCAATGGCAATGGCACTGACTTGAGTATCAGTGATTTTGGTGGTGCCTCCGGTGGTGGCGGCAAGCGGGCTTCCCACAAGTCTGTTTCCGCGCCCGCTCCGGGCAAGATGTTTGATGCGCCAGGATTCGCGTCGAACGTGCCGAGCGCAACGGTTGGCGGCAGCCTGAACAGTGGGCAGCGTGCTCAGGCTTATGCTTACGGCCAGCAGGCCGGGCTGAGCAAGGCGCAGATTGACGATGCTATGGCGTTCGCCAACCCGTTCGTGGGCCAGCAGTCTTTCCGTCAGGAGATGGGGGAGCCTGCCGCAAAGCAAGTAATCTCCATCGCTAAGCAGTTGGAAAAGACCATCGGCCAGGGTGGTATCGCCGCTCAGGTTGAGTCCGCTCTGAATGCTAAGACCCCTAACTGGGATGTGTGGCTGCGCGTCAACGATGAAACGCTGGATGCGTTTAACGCCTTGGGTGAGGCTCAGGCTGAGCGTAAGAACGCGTCGATGGATATTACCGAGGCGGAGGAGAAACTAGCTGAGCTGCGTAAAAAGTCCTCCAAGTCGGATGAAGAATCCACCGAGAAACTAGCCGAGGCCTACAAGAATCTGGATAAGGCTAAGAGCAAGGAACTCACCAAGTCTTATACGGCTGATAAAAAGGCGGAAGACATTGAGAAAGCGGAAAAGAAGATCCGCGAACTCAAGGAAAAGACCTCGGAGAATGAGGTCAAGGCTGCCCAGCAGATTGCCGAAGCTGAGCAGGATTTGGTCGATGCGCGTGAGGAAGAGAAGCGCGCTATCCGTGAGGTTGAGCAAGCTCAGCTGCAATACAACACGGCGCTGACTATGGCCCCAATTAAGGCCGTGGCTTCTCTCACCGACCATATTGCGGACGGTTTGGGCACTGTGGCGGAAACGCTTGGTGTCATGGCTGAGAACATGGATCACGCCAACAGTGTGGCGGATGCGCGGCAGCAGTCCGAGCTGGAGAATATCAACGCTCAGAAGTCTGCTATGAGCGCGGCGGCTAAGCTCCGCGAGTTGGAGCGTGAGGGCGCTAATGAGCGTCACGCTGAGACGCTTAACCAGCAGCAGGCCGAGTTTGATTTGGCAATGGCGCGCCATGACTACAATGCTGAGCACGCCGACCTTGAGATTAATCTGGCAGACCTACGCACCAAGGGCATTCTGGACGTGTCCCAGCGGGCTTTGGACACTGACCGGCTGGCGATGATTTCCGCCTCGTCTGTGGCGGTGGCTGAGAAGCAGCTGGAACTGTCCCGCGCTGAGGCGGCGAAGAACGAGTTTAACCGCCGTATGCAGATTGAGGAGGCCACGTATGAGCTGAATTATCAGGAGGAAATGGCCCGTATTCAGCATGAGCGCCTTGAGGTGGCTACCCGCGAGATGGCTAACGCTGCCGCTGAGGCTGCTAATACGTTGGGCGCTTCGGCTTCTGCTTTGGCTCGTGAGCAGCAGGGTAAGCAGAAGCAGGCTAAGGGTGCTGCCGGGATTATTGGCGGTCTTGCCCAGTTGGCTGGTGCTGCGGCGTTGACGGTTGCTACTGGTGGTGCCGCGCTGCCTGCCGCGCTGGCGTTGGGTGTTTCCGGTCTCAAGTCTGCCGTAGAGGGCGGCACTAGCATCGCTGAGGGCAAGGCTCAGGAGGATGCTTATAAGGAGCAGGCGCGTGAGGAATACAACCAGCTTTCCCGCTCCGATAAGCGTCGCGTAGATACGGCCCGCGCTGGCCTCGTGCTGGGCACGTTGACGGGCGCGGCTGTCGGCATGGCCGGTGGTACTGGCGAGGACGTGGGCAACATGTTTGACGCTACATCCGGCGCGTTTAACCTGCCGCTGTATAAGAAGCAGATGGAGCAAAAGTACGGTGCAGAGGCTGCCGAGCTTTTGACCAATAAGGCCAAGGCCGAGCTGGATAGGCGGCAGCGTAAGGCCGAGATTGAAAAGGCCCGCGCTGAGTTCAACCTCCATAGTGAGAATGACCCGCAGGCTGAGGCGTTGGCTGAAATGCAGGACACGTTGCAGCGCCAGTTGGACGAGCTACAGCAGGAGAATAAGCAGCTGGCCGGTGTGAATGACAAGCTGGATAAGGGCCAGAAGTCGGTGCTCATGTCGATTGGCGGCTCCGGCTGGGGTGCAGACTCGCCGGAGGGCATGATGCTTTCCAAGCGTGAGCAAGGGTTCGGCAACATCAGCCGCGAGGACGTGGGCGAGTGGTCTTCCCTCAACGTTGAGGACGGGTGGCTTACTAACAGTCTCATGCGGCCGGTTGTTGATTCCGTGGCTGATACAGCGGCTGATGCTGCGGCGGCAGGCCGTGACATTATTGAGGGCTTGCCTGAGACCGTTGTCGATGGGCTGTATGCCCGCCAGCTGGCAGGTTCTGATGTGGTGCCGGGCGCTTTGGATGCGGCGCGTCGTTCCAGCGTGGCTAATGAGGAGGCCCGCCGCCGGGCGGCGTATCAGGATGCGGCAAGCCGTGTGCTCAGCAGCATGGGTGGCGACACCACCAATATCGACACTCAGTTCACTGGCGCGGTGACGGTCAACGCCCAGTTGGAAGACAAGGTCATGGCTGGTCTATCCAGCATGGTAAAGCAGCGTTAGGAGACGATAATGGGCCGTATTTGGGATAGTAAATTTCGTATCACCTTGTGGGGTGTGGATGGTGAGCCGGTTGCGCTTTCTCGTCCTCGTAGGAAGCGTGAGGGTATTTTCCTAGCGGAGGTGCCGGATAACCTGTCGGGTTTCGGCAAGTCTCATATTTGGGACGAGGCGGCAGGCGTGTGGCGTGGTATGCGGGTGGATACCAATAGTGTGAAGTTGGAGATTCGGGTTAAGGCCTCCGATGTGCGCACTACGGTGGATAGGCTTCTCACATCGTTGGGTGACGGTTCCCAGCCGGTGGGGCTGTCCATCATGTCGGCAGAGTGGGGCTACCGCTGGTTCAAAATGCGCTTGTCTCAGGTATCCGATGTGAAATGGTTTCAGTCGCCAGGTGGGGCTAAGTTCGCCGCCTTGGCGGTTCAGCTTGAGTTTGCGGATGATGTGTCGCGGCGTTTCACTGAGCGGTTGGAGCTCACCAAGGGGAGTGACTTCGGTGCGGTGCGATTCCGCGTGGATGGTGACCAACCCGTGTGGCCGAAGTTCACCGTTAAAGGCAAGCATGGTGGTGTTCGTGTCCGCCTGACCGCTGAGGACGAGTGGCAAGAATTGCCGTACCGAGCCGAGGGCTGGGCCATTGACTCGCACCCCCAACGCCGCCACGTGACCGACCTGTACGGCAACCCGGATTTTAGCGCCGTGGTTCCATTCTGGCCGATGCCCGTGGAGGTCAAAAAGAATATGGGGGAGGTGCAGGTCGAGGCGACTAGCCCCGGTAATGATTTCAGTCTAACCGTCGAGTGGATACCGGAGTTTAGTCGAGCATGGTAGTAAAGCACACCCCCCGCCATGAACAGATTGACGCCCGCGTGTGGGATGCGTTCATGTCGAGGTGGTGGCCGCTCGCCCCGTGGCAGGAATTGAGCTTGCAGGGGCGGGCGGACTGGTCTGTGGATACCGGCTCGTTAACTCTATCGGCTGATCACCCTCAGCTCCCGCGCCTGCGGCAGTGCCGCCATGTGCCGGTTCCGGTGACGTTCACGATTAACGGCGTTCACTGGGACGGGTATGTGGAGTCGGTAGAGACTGGGCAGAATGAGGACGGCACGCAGTACGCGCAGGTGAACTTGTGGTCTGAGCATAAGCACTTTCACCGCATGTTGGCTCGTTCTACGGTGGCTTCTGCGGCTGATTCTTCCGCTGAAACTATCACTTCTCATATTGGTGAGTTGACGCACCGTCTGGTGTCTCGTGGCGCTGTGCGTACCGGCCTCCCAACCTATGTGTTGGTGGAGTCTGAGGGTGACCCGGTTGAGGTGGAGGTTCGTACTGAGGATTACGTTGCGGACATCCTCGATGAACCGCTAGCAGGCTCAGATTCATTCGTGGAGGTGCGCAAGCTCCTACCGGGCCAGGAAGTGCCGGGGGTTGGCACTGTGAGTTTCTACACGGGGGTTATGGAGCGCCAGTGGATGCGCCATGAGTTGGGCAAGGGGCGGTGGCCTAACGCTAAGACCAGCTCCCGTATTTTTGGTGACTCGCTGGCTATTGAGTCCCCCGCGATGCCTGATAACTCGTGGAACGGTGACGGGCGTATCCGCTTCGGCCAACTAGCGGCTGAGGATACGGCGGGTATTTGCTGGATTCCTTTTGAAACAGTGGTCGATAGGCCACTGGGCTACTATGAGACGGTTGAACCTGCGGACGTGTTCGTGGTGTCCCGTGGTGAGGTTAGGGACTTGGCGGGCGCTCAGGCTCACCGCCCTCACTTCGTTACCGAGTGGAAGCCAGGGACGTTTATTGGGGGGCGCGTAGGCAAGCTCAAAGTCTGCGCTGCGGCTGGCCTACTACGCAAGACCAATGGGGAGAAACTATCCTACAAGGCGTCCCTATCCTACATTGGTAGCGGTGCCGCCTACGCTTGGAAAGAAGGCGTGGAATGGGTACTAGCCAACCCCGCCGACTTCGCCGAGGATAACAAGCGGTACGAGGCCGAGGGCAAGAATCAGAAGCAAACACCGGGCACGTTCGTATGGCAGCACCAAGGTCGCGACCGTCGTGGCGTGGTTTTCTCCTCCGCACCCGGTGGTGGTTTGCGTAAGTGGTCTACCACGGAGACGGGGCCAGACGGTGCAATGCTTATCGGTGGTGGGCAGATGGACGCCCAGACTATTGCCGCGCTTGAATCTGGTGTCCTGAAACCCAAGGGCACCGTGGGAACAGTGGATGCGGAAAGTGCTGCCGCGTACCTGCCGGGGGCCGCTGGTTTCCCTAGCGAGGTAGAACAACTTGATATTGATGTTCAGCCCCACGCCACTATTGATGGTACTGAGGTGTCGTTCAGTAAGGCTGGCGGCAGGGTTGATATTGCTCAGGCGGGGCCGTTCTTCCTGCGCGAAAAGTACATGAACCTATCCTCCACGGGTGGTACTAATCCAACGGCGGAGATTGCCCGCGAGTGGGCGCGCTCGCAGGGAACCACTTCCATGAGTCTTGCGCCCGGCCACCATGAGACGGTGGTGTTTGGTGACGATATTCGTCTACCGGATGGGCGTATAGTCCCCGGCTGGAAGCCCGGCGACCGTGTGAGCTTTGTGGACAAGACCACCCGTGTATCCGAAGTGATTATGGGCTACTCGCTTAAATCTTCTGCCAATGACGCGCTGAGCGTGGAGCCTATTTTAGGCCGCGAGGTTAACGGCGTATTAGCTTCGTTGGAGCGAAAGATTAAGGCGCAGGAAAAAGCGGGGCGTAAGGCCTTGCTGGCCCCTCCTCGTAAGCTACCTAAGACGGCGATTGAGCGGGTAGCGGATGACCGCTTTGCCAATGATTCAGCCCAGTGGCGTAAGGATATTAAGGGTGACCTATCCGCCGCGTCTCAGTACTCTGAGGAAGCTCACCGCTATTCGCAGGAGTCGCTGGAGCACACTAGGCAGTCGGCGGCTCATAGTGAGGAGTCACAAAAGTGGAGCGTGAAATCTCAAGGATACTCCCAGAAATCATTTGGCTATTCTGAGGCTTCTAAGCGCTTTAGTGAAGCGGCCTCGCGGCATTCTGATGAGTCACACCAGCACGCTTTAGCGTCGGCGGCTTCGTCTCAATCGTCGCTTGAGTACTCCAACCGTGCTTCTGGCTTTTCTGATTCTGCGAAAAAGTTTTCCGAATCGTCGTTGGAATACTCCAATAAGGCTTCTGGCTTTACGGATTCAGCGCGGCAATTCTCCAATAGTGCAGACGAGCTTTCTAAGGCCGCTAAGGGTTATTCCGATGCGGCTTCACTGTCCGCTGAGGATGCGGAAAAGTATCGTGGTTTAGCCGAGGAGGCTCGGCGTAAGGCGGAGAATGCTCGTGCGGATGCGGAGGATGCGCGTGGTGAGGCTGAGTCGGCTCGTGCAGGTGCGGAGTCTGAGCGGTCTAAAGCTGAGCAGGCCCGCAAGGATGCTGAAACATCTCGTGCAGGTGCGGAGTCTGAGCGGTCTAAGGCTGAACTGGCACGTGACGCGGCCGAGGGGGCAAGGGCGAGCGCTGAGACGGAGCGTTCAAAGGCCGAGTCGGCGCGTGAGCAAGCTGAGCGCGCTCGTTCTACTGCCGAGTCGTGGCGCAGTAAGGCCGAGGAGGAACGCACTAAGGCTGAAACGGCGCGTGGTACTGCCGAGCTGGCGCGTGATAATGCGGAGCAGGAGCGTAAACTAGCCGAGCAGGCTCGTGACGATACAGTTACGGCATTTCAGGAATACCAGCGTAACCGTGACCAGTCTCAGGACATGTCTTTGAGGATTGCTAGTCATACCGCTGATTATGCGATTGGTATGCGTACCGTCACTATTTCTACTCGCGGCAAAAATGTGATTGATAATGATTACATTACGGGCTTCATTAGCTCCGAAAACTGGGGTCTCGGCGGAAATCATAATTCCAATTTTAATTTCTCTGCTAAGGGTCTATGGTCGGGAAATCTGTCTATTCTTATGGTGAATGATAAGGGGTATATTGATGGTCATTCTTATGGTGTAGGGCCTAAGACTAGGGGGTCAATGTTTCAGACTAAGGCCCCTGTGGATCTTGATCATGTTCAAATTTCTATTCAGCCTTTTTACCCTGCTAATAGGCGTTTCTTGATTCCTGCTAAAGCGGCTGATCAAAATACGGGCAAGGGGTTGTTTAGTAAGCCTGTATTGGATTACTCAAACATTATTGAAGGTAATCCGGTTGTTTACAATACGGGGTCTATTAAGTTTCCGTATTTTGACGTGAAAGCCGACAAGACGGTATGGGTTCCAGGTTCTGGTACGGGAAATTGGGATAAAGTCTATTCTGGTAGCACTATTCCTGCCGGGACGTTGATTATTCCTAGTATTTTTCTTGGTGAGAGCTTGGTAGAATTCTATGTCCCATCGCTTTCAGCTTATACGTATGGCTCGTAGAGCCGATATTTCACCGCATACCCGAATAAGCGATAATCCTCCCTAACGACCATAAAACAATGGGGAGGAGCGCGTATGGCTGAGCGTAATTTCAGCGCCAAACTCGCCGGAAAATTCGTAGACGACGATGACTTAATCCGCACCGGCAGGGCGTGGGTAGAAATCGACGGGTTCGACTTCCTGCATATCCCCGTACCCACGGGGTTCGACAAAACAATGGGGGCGTTTGAGTCCCAGGCGGCTCAGGTTGCTAAGGACGCTGAGGCTTCCGGCAAGTACGCTTCTGCGGCTAAATCTTCGGCTTCCGCTGCGGCTGCTAGTGCCAGCAAGGTGGCGGGGATTGACGCTAATACGTCTCGTGACGCGGCGGCTGCTAAAGATAGTTCCACCCGCGCCGAGTCAGCCGCAGGTAATGCCAAGACTTCGGAGACTAACGCGGCCTCGTCTGCTAGTGGGGCTAAGTCCTCCGCGAGTGCGGCATCATCGTCGGCGGGCAAGGCGGCAACGTCGGAGCAGAACGCGGCCAAGTCGGCTAGTGCCGCGTCAGGTAGCGCCAATAGCGCTAGGCAAGACGCTGATCGTGCTGCAAACATCGCAGGCTCCACCTCGTGGGACGGTGACCGGCTCACCGTCAACGGTAAGACCAGCCCGTCTCTACGCGGCCCCAAGGGTGACCCCGGCGAAGTCACTAAATCCCAGCTGAACACGGCTATTGCTACGGCTACCACAGCCCTAGCCCCCACCGGCCTGAAACTCGTGCTCGCAGCCCCCGACGATAAAACAGCGGAGCAGGCTGATACTGCAATCCGTACCAAGGGGTATCAGGCTGTTGTGGTGGTGCCGACCACAGGCAGCTGGTGGGAGTAAAGAGAGGAAATAAGAATGAAGCTTATTCAACGCGGGTCGGAGACAATACGGCTCACAGTCCTGCCCGGTACGGGCATACAATCCGCATCACGTGATGAAAGTATCTACACGCTGCGCGGATACAACACGTGGGTACACGTGACCGTAACGGCCACAGGGTGCGATGGGCTTGCGGTGCAGGATCGTGAGAACGGTTACGACAAGGAAACCCGTAGATCATCCGAGGGTGCCGTGTCGTACGCGGGCGTATTTTACGCCGGTACGTATGGGCCGGTTGTCCAGATTGTTAACCCGACAGATAAGACGGAGGTAATCATGCACGTTGTTCCGATCCCCCCCCCCTTACTTCGTAGAGCGTTTGCGCGCCTGGCGGGGTGGTCTCCATGGCGCTAAGGCGAATCGAAGCACCCTACACCCGCAGGGTGTACACCGCGCTGGGCGAGACAGGGCATGTCAATCTGACGGGCTCAGGAAGTTTCTACCAGGGGCTTGCGCCGGGGTACTACAGGATCACCGCCGTGGCCACAGTACGAGGTACGGTGCACATCACAAATTCGACTTCCTCGTCTGCACGGTATATATCGCAGGAGCTCAACGAGCAAGGCTCAACGACGGTGGAGGTGACTGTTCCGAAGGGACAGGAGCACTATCTGAATGTGTGGCTCAGCGATCAAGGCGATGTGCGGGTAGCGGTGGAGCACTTAGCCGCGCCCTAGCCGCCGCTGGGGGTGAGACCTGTGGCGCTTAAGAGAATCGACCCCATCACAAGCCACACAGGCGACGGTTGGTACGCCCGGAAAACCGGGCACACGGTATGGCTCACCCTCAACAATGCGAACAGTCCCGTTGCCCTCCCGGAGGAGCTACGCCCATCTGGCAACGGGCGAATGGTGGTAGTTGACAGCAAAGGGGCTACCGCCCGCGCAATCGTCAACAACAACGACAGCAGCATTTACTGGGACAGTCTCAAGGACGTGTACGGCACCATCACGTACTTGACCTAGACAACCATTCTTTCGTGCGCCCCTCTGACCGCCCTACGTTCAGGGGGACGCTCTCGTTTGATGGAGGGAACAATGACCGTACAGGAATTACAAGACCAGATTAAGCAACTCGACGATGATGATTTTCAGCGGCTCCTCGCGTGGGTAGTCACCCCGGAGCGTGAGCGCCGCCAAGCCGAGGAGGCGGTAGAGACGGCCCGTGCTGAGGATGCCCAGGAACTCTGGGAAACCCACCCCGAGCTGAAACCTGAGTTCGCTACTGAGGTAGAACCGGAGACCAGCATCGACCAGCTTGTTGCGAAGGTGGCCGCGTGGTCTAAGCCCACCAGTAGGGCCACCGCCTACCCGCCAGCAGCGCTCGTCTCCTACGAGGGGAAGCTGTGGAGAAACCGCCGTTTGGGTCAGAATGCGAAAACCCCAGGCGAGATCTTCTCTGGCTGGGAGGATGTGACGCGTGACTTCCTTCGTGATGAGCCGATTAATACGGAGGGTGAGGATGCTCCTGGACTGATTACGGAACCGGATACCTCAGCTGAGCCGGACACCCCAGACGAGCCGGTGGAGCCAGCCCCCACAGTCCCAGAATGGCGCGAGGGCGAAACCCTAACCAAGGGAACAACACGCCTCTACAACGGTGACCTCTACGTCTCCAAACGCCTCCACACCACACGAGACGACCGCAGACCAGACACCGCAACCGACTACTGGACAAAGCTCTAACCACACGCCCCCGCTGACCGCGCAGGTCTGGGGGTTATTTTATGCGCGAAAGGAGGGGCACTATGGTAACAATGCCGGTTGATAAAGGGTTCGTAGTTACTAGCCCGATGGGCCCGAGATGGGGGCAATACCACTTTGGAGTGGACTATGGCGTTGCGGGCGGCTCAGGTGGCAAGCCTATCTACGCGATTAAGGACGGCACTGTTATTCAGGCCGGGGTGGCTAGTGGTTTCGGCCAGTGGATAAGGATTGACCACCCCGCCAGCGTTGGGGGTAATGAGTCCGTTTACGGGCATATTATCCCGGAGGTGCGTTCCGGGCAGCAGGTGCGTGAGGGGCAGCGGATTGGGCGGATTAATCCTAGCTCAGCCACGAACGGCGGTGTGGCCCCTCATCTTCATATTGAGGTTTACAAGTACTCGTGGGTTGGCCCCGGCCAGCGAGTAGTGGGGCAGACGATTCTTGACCCGCAGCAGGTTCTACGTGGGGCGAAGTGGCCCGGTGAGTCTGTTGCTCGTCCTGTGGGGAAGCAGGGCGGCGGCACACTGGTCGGTGTTGATGTGTCTGAGCACCAGAACGGTATGAGCCTCAAGCAGGCGAAACGCGAGGGTGTGGAGTTTGCGATTATCCGCACCACTGACGGCACCTACAAGGATAGTTGCTACCGCTCTCATCTTGAGGATGCGGAATCAGCTGGGCTTGTCACCGCCGCGTATCACTATTTGCGTAACCCTAGTGAGGGTACGAGCGTGGCGCAGCAGGTTCAGGCTTCGTTGGAAGTCATGGGCGACAAGAAACGCCCCATGTGGATTGATGTGGAGACCACTGCCGGTTTGCATGTTGACCACATCCGCCAATGCAAGCGCGAGTTTGAGAAACACGGCGTGAGGGTTATCGGCTGCTATTCCTACGTCCCCTACTGGGAGGGAAGCATCGCGCCGCACGAGCCGGACTCGCATGAGTTTGGGGCCTTTTGGGTAGCCGCCTACGGGCAAAACCCATACGGCAAGCCGCGTGACATTTACCCCGGCGACCAGCACCAACAGTGGGATTACCCGCTCGGCAATCAGAAGCCCGTGATGTGGCAGTACGGCTCCAACGCACAGGTGGCGGGCTACAGCGTGGACATCAACGCCTACAGGGGTAGCAAGGCTCAGCTACGCGCCTTATTCAGCGGGAAACCGGCATCAGAAGAGGAACCATCGGAGGAAGAAATGAACAAGCTATACAAGCAACTCACCGCTTTTATTAGCGGCTACCTTGGGCCGCAGATTGACGCGATTCAGGAAATTTGGCGACAACTTCGTGGCCCGTCGGGCAACGGCTGGGAACAACTAGGTCAAAATGAGCGCGGCCAGAACCTAACCCTTGTCGATGCGGTGGCTGCGATTCGGCACCAGCTCGCGCAGATTCAGGCAGACGTGAACGAGTTGAAGCGGAGGAAGAAATAATGGCACGTCACTACAATCAAGCGGTTCTTAATTCTGTATCTGAGCATGTGGCTGAGGCTGTGGCAGTTGAGCTACAGGAGCAGCCGTGGTGGCTGCGCCGTAAGGGCACAATCATGCTGGTGCTGCAGGGCGCAATGTGGGTTGCGGGTGCGATTCCCGTGTTCCTGGCTGATGCCCCGGAGTGGTTTATTCTCGCAGCCGGTGGCATTGGTTTATTCCTCACCACCCTTACCAACGCGCTCACTAAGGACGGTGTCACCCCGTCTATGGCACCACGTCTTGCAGGCCAAGCGGAGCGCCGCGAAACGGAAGAAACCCCGGCAACTTTGCCGGTCTACACCGGCCCCACCACGGCGGGGGAGCAGTCGTGAGATGGGAAGAATGTAAACGCCGTCTCGCCCGGTGGCTCGTATCCGACGCGGCCGGGCTGATGATTCTGGGCAGTATCTCCATCGCTCGCGGCATGTCCTACACGCCGCTACTGGTGAACCCGGAGCGCAAGCCTACGCACTTTATGGAGAGTGTGCTTAATCCACCGTCGTGGGCTGTGGTGTGGCTTCTCATGGGGGCATTGTGCCTCTGCGCTGTCAAGTGGCACAAGTTCGTACCCGCCGCCGTTGGTGCCGTCGTTGGGCTTCATTCCATGTGGGCGTTGAGCTTCATTTTTGCCACGCTTTTCGGTGACCTGCCCCGCGCTTGGGTGTCCTCGCTCGGCTATATCGGCATCGCCGCAATGACCCTTTATGCGTACGGGCGCGGCCAGACCAGTGAGCTGAAAATCGTAGACGGGAGGTGACGATGATGCCCGTAGACGGGCCATTGGCTACCATCATCGTCGCCATAATCGGCGTTGCTGGAACCGTGATAGGTAGCGTGCTGACCGAGAAGAACCAGAAAAAGAAAGCCGAGCTTGAGACCCGAGGCCCGGAGTGGGAGTCCTTTACAAAGTCGATTCGTGAGTGGACGAACGAGCAGCTGGAAGCCCGTGACAAGTCGATTGCTGAGATGCGTGGAGAAATTGCTGAGTTGCGCGACAAACTGGAGGTGTGGAAAAGCCGCTACTTTATCGCAGTGAACCACATCCGCCAGTGGCGGCTCCGCCACCCTGAAAGCGTCGCTGATATGCCGATTCCGAACGAACTGGAAAACGACTTCTAGGCCTCGACCCCTGCCCTTTGTGGGCGGGGGTTATTATCGTCAATGTGACGATAGTGGCGTGGCCTTATACACCTAGGGGTGAGGTTCATTTTTGGGGTGAAACGCCAGTTAAGTACCCAATATAACACCCCAATGTTACCCACGTCACGGACTAGCCTTATACTTAAAGCATGAAAAAGACAACTCTCACCCTCTCCCTCACCGCAGCACTATTCACCCTCTCCGGTTGCTTCACCCCAGAAGATTCAATCCTCGACTGGACGGCAAGCGAAGCCCGAGACAAATGCCACGAGCGGGTTGCCGATAAATTGAAGTCCCCATCGACGGCTGAGTTTGAAGATGATTCTGAGTACACCACCGAAAAAGAAATGGACGGCACCGTGTGGCGTATCCGGGGGCACGTTGATTCTCAGAATGATTTTGGGGGCGTTGTTCGTTCTGAGTGGAGCTGCGCTCTACAACCCCGTGAGGATGATTCGCCCATCGTGAGCGTGCGGGTGCGGTAGCTACCACCACAGCTACCACGTGCTGAGTACACGTTGAATACAGGCCCACCCCGGCCAGATATTTGCGCAGGTGGTGGGCTGTTTTTGTATTGTTTTCAGGCGGTATTGGTGGCGTAGTGCCTGAAGTCCGCACCATTTAGCCCTCCAGCGCGGTGAGCTCACCCAGATAGCGCCCTGGGTCGCCGTTCCCACGGCCACCTGGAGGCAATGGGTTCGCCATAAACAACAATTCGCCAAAGTAGTCGCTGCCGGGTGGAGCACCCACCGCGCCGTCCTCATCAGCAAATCGGCCGCGCGGCTGTGGGGAATATGGGTAATTTCCAGGGAAGGGGAGGAGGTGGAGTTAGCGGTGCCTTCGGGAAGCGTTCCCCCACGCAGACTCACCCCGAAAGGCTACCGTTACCGCCGGGTAAAGTCCCTTCAAGAATCCACGGTGTCGATTGCGGGTGTGCGCGCCACGAATCCCGCCCGCACCTGCCTCGAAATCGCCCGGCTACACGGCTTCCCAGATGGCCTGGTAGCTACTGATTCTGCCCTCGGCCGACACGACGTCACTACATACGACCTGCGCGAAGAACTGGCAAAAATGCAGCGCACGAGGGGACAAGCAGCCATGCGTAAGGTTATCGAGCACGCGTATGGCGGATCGGAATCGCCCTATGAGTCCTATCTGCGAGCACTCATTATTGAGCGGTTCCCGCAGGTGAATATTGAGCCGCAGAAACCGCTGCTCGGGAAATATCGGGCGGATCTCTGTCTCGATGGCTGGCTGGTGCTTGAGGTCGATGGCGATGCCAAATATGACGGTACCTATGACGAGGCGCCCGCCCACGTGGTTAAGCAGCAGATAAAGAGGCAGCGAGCGCTAGAAAACCGCGGATACGTGGTGCTGCGCTTTGGTTCCAACGAGGTGAAAGCGGCGGACGAGGCATTGCGGATAATCTCTAGCCACCTGGGAAAACGCGGCAGGAAAGTAGCCTAGATCACCCCCGCGCCACCCCGTAACACATAAAAGTTGTTGAACAAAAGGCATAGCTACCTTTAAGATGATGCGCATCACAAATTAATGCGACCTGCATCACGAAAGGTGAAATCTAGTGAGTGCTGAGACATCACACGCCGCTCCGGCGCAGGCGGGGGACAAGACCCCGCCCAAGGGCCTCGGCGCCATGGCTGGTGCCATGTTCCTTATGGCCACCTCCGCCATCGGTCCGGGATTTTTGACCCAGACCTCGGTCTTTACCGTGCAGATGGGAGCATCCTTCGCGTTTGCGATTATGCTGTCCATCCTCGTTGATATCGCCATCCAGCTCAATGTGTGGCGAGTTCTCTGCGTGACCGGCATGCGCGCCAATACCTTGGGCAATACCGTGCTCCCCGGCCTGGGTTGGGTACTTGCCGTATTTGTGTTCATCGGCGGCGCAGTCTTTAATATCGGCAATATCGCCGGTTCTGGCCTGGGCATTAACGCGATGCTGGGCATTGACTCGCGCATCGGTGGCGTCATCGCTGCGGCCATCGCGATCTTCATCTTCCTCTCCAAGAAGGCGGGAATGGCGCTTGACCGCCTCGTTGCGGTCCTGGGCGCGGTCATGATCTTGCTGATGCTCTACGTTGCGGTGGTCAGCCAGCCACCGGTGGGGGAGGCGCTCAAGAATACCGTCGCACCGGGCGAGATCGACTTCTTCGTCATTACCACCATCATTGGTGGCACCGTGGGTGGTTATATCACCTTTGCCGGCGCGCACCGCCTCATCGATTCCGGCCACACCGGCGTGGAAAACGTCAAAAACATTACCTATACCTCGGTAAGCGGCATCGTGGTCACCGGCATCATGCGTATGCTCCTTTTCTTGGCGGTTCTCGGCGTGGTCGCCACCGGCGTGGCGCTTTCGGACGACAACACCGCGGCCGATGCCTTCTACAATGCCGCCGGCGAGTTTGGCCTGCGTGCCTTCGGCGTGGTCCTCTTCGCGGCCGGTTTGTCCTCGGTTATCGGCGCCGCCTATACCTCGGTATCCTTCGTGACCTCCCAGGACACCTCGACGCGCACCCGCAATATCCTCACCATTATTTTCATTGCGGTGTGCACGGTAGTCTTCGTAGCCATCAACTCCGCGCCACAGAAGTTGCTCATCTTCGCCGGCGCCATCAATGGCCTGATCCTGCCCATCGGTTTCGCCCTCGTGATGTGGGTGGCCTGGCGCCGCCGCGACCTCCTGCAGGGCTATAAGTATCCCAAGTGGTTGCTGGTTATCGGCACCCTGGCGTGGGTACTTACCATCTTCATCGGCTTCAAGGCTTTCTCCGGCATTACCGAACTGTGGGCATAATGCAGGCCCCAGAGCAGGTGCGAGAGTATGCACGCAGCCATGACATGGCCACCACCGCCGGGCATGCCCGCGGCTTCATGCAGGCTAACCTGCTGGCCGTGCCGCAAGAATACGCCTTCGACTTCTTGCTTTTTGCCCAGCGCAATCCCAAGCCATGCCCGATTGTGGGCGTCCTGGAAGCCGGTCAGTACACCTCCGAGCTGCTGCCGGGCGGGGACATCCGCACCGATATTCCGGCCTACCGCGTCTTTGAAAACGGCGAGCATACAGCCACGCTTGCCGACGCCACCCCGTACTACACCCCAGACATGGTCAGCTTCCTCATCGGTTGCTCTTTTACCTTCGAGACTGCGCTGCAGGATAACGGCATTGAGGTCGCGCACATTGCTCAGCAGCGCAATGTGCCGATGTTTAAAACCACGATTCCCACCACCCCGGCCGGTGTCTTTTCCGGGC
>OJLY01000105.1_pt1 | contig 66629 bp, 59 predicted proteins | sample 1597031 | NCBI WGS metagenome assembly OJLY01 (sample SAMEA3904673, study PRJEB24821) | metagenome | biome: Builtin; feature: hospital; material: surface | place: USA | collected 2013-06-03
CGCTCGTCGGCAGCGTCAGATGTGTATAAGAGACAGGCCTCACGGGCTTCCTTGCCGTGGACCAGATCGGTCATCTCCTGCGCCAAGCGACGCTGGGCTTCACGCTTGAATGGGCGCTCCGCCACTTCGGTCTCCAGGCGGTTGAGCTCTTCCTGGTCAAGGAAGGTGAACCAACGCAGGTAACGGATGACATCGGCGTCCGCAGTGTTTACGAAGTACTGGTACCAGGTGTACGGACTGGTCATCTCGGGATCCAGCCACAGCGAGCCGCCACCAGTGGACTTGCCGAACTTCTTACCTTCGGAATCCGTCACCAGCGGAACAGTCAACGCGTGAACCTGCTCGCCGTCCATACGACGATTCAGGTCAACGCCCGCAACGAGGTTGCCCCACTGATCGCCGCCGCCAACCTGCAGCACGCAATTGTGGTTGCGGCGCAGCTGCACGTAGTCATTCGCCTGCAGCAGCATGTAGGAAAACTCGGTGTAAGAAATGCCGTCGTTCTCCAGACGACGCTTCACCGTGTCGCGGCCGAGCATCGTGGACAGCGAGAAGTGCTTGCCCACATCACGCAGGAACTCGATAACGCCAAGGTCTTTAATCCAGTCGTTGTTGTTGACCAGGCGTGCTGCATTGTCGCCATCAAAGTGCACGAAGCGCTTGAGCTGGCCGCTGATCCGGTCCGCCCAATCACGGACGGTGTCCGCGGAGTTCATAGAACGCTCCCCCACATCGCGGGGGTCACCGATCATGCCGGTAGCGCCACCAGCAAGCACGATCGGTGTGTGGCCTGCTTCTTGGAAGCGGCGCAGCATGAGCAGCGGAACGAGGTGGCCGGCGTGCAGCGAGGGACCAGTCGGGTCGAAGCCGCAGTACAGCACGATCGGCTGCTCGGTTTCCTTCCGCAGTGCGTCGAGGTCCGTGGACTGGTTGATCAGCCCGCGCCACTCAAGCTCATCAATGATGTTTTTGCTCATTGGGTTTTTCTCCGTCTTCTACTTTGCCGAGATGTATGGCTCTGCTTCGTCGATGAGCAGAACTGGGATGCCGTCGTCAATGCGATAGGCAATGCCGAGGCGTTCGTTGACCAGCAGCTCCCGCTCTTGGTCATACTCCAGCGTTCCCTTGTCTTTGGGACACGCGAGGACGTTAAGAAGCTTCGGATCCAGACTCATGCTTTCGGATCGTACCCGCTGCCTCCGTGGTAGCTGTCGTCGAGTCCGGGCAACTCACCGAGCTCTTGACGCAGGAACTGCGCTTGTGAATCCATGGCGCGCAGATTGTCGTCCAAAATCCCCTGCTGCACCCGCTCAGCAGCGCGAGTGAGCGTGGTTAAAGAGTCCACAACCACGCTCACCGCAGACTTGTCTCGGTACTGAGGGGCATCAAGGTACGTATCGACGACCTCCGGGTAGTACACATTGACTACATTCCACATCGTCTGCCGGTGCTTAGGCGTCGGCTCGAGGTGTTCCCACTCGGACAATACGAACTTGGAGGCTTTTTCAAACGCTCGCGCCTGCATCATCACCTGACGTGGTGGCTTCGCCGATTCCAACCGATCAGTCGTTTGCCGCAGCGCATTCTCGAGAACTTGCGACGTGGGCAGGGTTGGTGCTGCTGGAAGTTCCTTGGTTTTCCGGGACGGCGCAAGAGCCGCGCCGGCGCCATACGCGGCCGCCGCGGCGACCGGCCAGAACAGTCCGATACCTACCGCAATATGAACCACAACCACGAGGGTAGCCAGCACCAACCCAAGCTGGTTCTTGGGTGAGGCGAAATACCGGGCTGCTTTTCCCGCAGACGAATTATTGGAATCCACGAATCTCCTTAAAGGCAGCAGCCAGGTCGCCACCAAGCGCGTCAAACACCTCACCACCGGTGAGATCTGCAAGTGCTTGCATCTCTATCGCATTAGCATCGCCGTACAAGATAACGAACACAGGCACGTTACGCAGCTGTTCTGGCAATGCTTCATACTGCCTCTTGAATTCGACATAGTCTGGGGCAACGGTGCTTTCACCATCACTCAGCAAAACTATCGACGGAATACCTCCGTTCGGGTCCGTATTCCTCAATGCCTTCAGCAAGGTTTCATACACCGCGGTTCCGCCCTCAGCCTGGAGACCATCGACGAAGTCAGATAGTTTTTCAGCAGACTTCGGATCTTCCCGGGAGAAGCGAACTGTCAACGGTTCGTGTGGTGCGAAATCAAAGGCTTGCAACGTGACGGTTTCCCGGTCGCGTAGGGAGACGTCACCGGTGAGTGTTGAAGCGGAGCCGTCGATAAGCGAGTGCATGATGCTTTTCAGCGACGCCAACCGCTGCCCTTCCATCGACCCGGAAGTATCTAGCACAAACGTTGTTCGGCCTGGTTTGCGGTAGGAGTTGTCGTACGCATAAAGCAGCTCATCGACGACTCCCTCGTTGGCTGGGAACGGCAGCTCGATGACGTGTTGGTTGGCTATCTCCACCGGCACGTTATCCACGCCGGTCACAGGCCTGCGATAGGTCTGAGCGATGTCCTCTTGGTGTTCCAGGAGCCAGCGCGACAGCTCTTCTACCCGACCCCGCGCGTCTGCATGCGCAGGGTTAGCCAGTGCCGATAACGGGTAATCTGCGGAAATCACGCCATCGGCGGGGACAACAACCTCAATAGGCACACCTTGGGCCTTTAGCTGGTGAAGTGTTGCTTCGTAGTTGATGATGCCATCGCCTCGGGACGAATCATTGACAAACGTCTCAGCCAGCCACCCGGAAGAACCGGAAACCATAGATTGCGCTTCGAACATTTCCTTGAGCTGTGGCCCAACGCGCTCCAAGTCAGTAGGGGAAATCGCATCGCCGGTGTCTGCGAGCGCAGTCGCCACCGAGACGAGTGCGGAGAATCCCGAGTTCGAGGCTTGCGGGTTGGTCATCCCGAACGTGAACTTGCCGCTTGCGGCAGCGTCGGCAAACTCGGCCCAGGTGGGCTGCTTGGTGTCCCAGCCGAGACGCTTTGCGCTGTCCTCCCATACACCGAACGCGACGGGGCTTGTGGCAATCTTTGTCTCACCGTCCAACTTGTCGGAGGCGCCGATCAGGTTGACGTAGCGGTTCGTAGCAAACCATGTGGCATCCACTTCCCCATCGAAACCTCCCTGTTTGAGCGTTTGGGAGTTTTCTAAAGTTCCGCCGGGGAACTGCATGTCGATAGTGAAGCCGAGCTCCTCTGCTGCACGATCAACCAATTCTTCGAGGTCTTTGAGCTCGGTTGCAGCGACAATGGTCAGATCGGCATTACCGCTGGGCCCTGCGCCGGATGTATCAGGAGTATTGGAAGTGCCTTCTTCGAAAGTGCTACACGCGACGAGCACCAGAGACATGAACGCAGCAAGCGCCGCGACGAGGCGATTCATTATTCCTCCTCCTTCACCGGTGCGGGTGCTCCGCCATAGCGTTGACCGACACCGTCGATGAGTTGTTCAAGCCTGTCGTAGGAGGGTGGGTCGATGGAATTGACGTAATCTGCAGGCGCATCGAGCCCTCGATCCTCCATCTCTTGGGCCAGGTTGCCTGAGGTCGCGGGCCGGAATCCGTGGTACGCGGCCAGCCTTTGTAGCTCGGGGTCGTTGGTGAGCAGACGACCGAGTTCTCTACCGCCCTCGCTCACCCCGACGATGCCGTGGTTAGCCAGCACTGTCGGACTGAGTTGCAGCAGCACCATATCGTCGCGGATTCGGGAATTATCTCGCATCTGCTCACCAATGAACTGTGCTTCGTACACCATCACCATCGGTACCGCTCCCATGCCTTGGCTGAGGTAGTCCGCAAAAGGGCCAGAGGATGAGGCTTCGCTGTATCCCTGAGCGGTGAAGAAGGGCGCGATCTCGTCGACAAGAAAACCAACGTCATTGGCGCGATCGGGTTCTCGCTGTGCTACCTCCCACGCCAACAGCGACAGATACATCGCGGCGGAGTTTGAGGTGCGGATATCTGTCGAGCGGACCTGTACATTGCGTGGCGACGGAAACGCGTCCCCGAGGTCGCGCCATCGTTTTCCGGAGCGGGCCAAGTCCATGTACTTGTTCACGTCCAGTGTGTAAGCGCCGTTCTGCTCAGCCACGACTCCCTCAGCTACCAGTAGATCCGCAATCGGCTTCCAGCTCGCTACCGCCATCGGGGAGAAAAACGGGAAATCCACCGAGTAGCCACTGCCCTGTTCGCGCACCTTTTGCGTGGCAGGCCCGGAAGACGGGAAAACGAAATCTTGTGCGGCAATATCCGTGGTGGTAGCTATCTGGCGGGACCCCGCTGTTGTCACGCTGACGCTGTAGCCCAACTCTGCAAGTCTGTCCTTGACCTTGGGGTCTTCAAAGAAAGCCCGCTTTTCAGAGCCGATTACTCCGTGGAGTTGCTGCACGTTGCCCTGAGACTGGCGATTTGATTCAGCGCCACTGTCTTTTTCGTCGCCATCACTGCCAAAGGGAAGAAGCCCCCGGCCTAAAGCGACTGCGGCGATGACCACTGCAATAAAAATGAGGCCAAGCACCACGGAGACTGACCGTCCCCGGGGCTTGGCTTCATAGGTATTTGGCGCATCCATATCCCAATGCTAAAGGGAAACTCTGAACTGCGCTCTGCGAACGTGTATTTACTTCTTCCGTACTGGCTGCTCTGCCCACTGGCGCGCAGCCTTGTTCGCTTCGCGCACACGCTCCCGCTGCTCCACCACACGCGGTTTCGCAGTACCGCCGCGGGTATCGCGGGATGCGACCGCCCCATCGACAGTAAGTACCTCGCGCACTTCGGGGAGCAGACGCTTATCGACGCCCGCTAGCTCCTCATCCGTCAGATCCACGAGATCGACACCACGGGATTCTGCGATGCGAACGCAGGCTCCCGAAGCCTCGTGTGCTTCGCGGAATGGAACGCCCTGGCGCACCATCCATTCGGCAAGGTCGGTGGCCAATGTGAACCCTGCTGGAGCCAGTTCGCGCATGCGGTCTTCGTGGAACGTCAACGTGGAAACCAGTCCAGTGAACGCCGGCAGGAGGATGGAGAGCTGCGTGACCGAGTCGACCAACGGCTCCTTGTCTTCCTGAAGGTCACGGTTGTACGCCAGCGGCATGGCCTTCAGCGTGGCGAGCAAACCGGAAAGGTTACCGATCAAGCGACCAGCCTTGCCGCGGGCAAGTTCCGGAACGTCCGGGTTCTTCTTCTGCGGCATGATCGACGAGCCAGTCGACCACGCGTCATGCAGCGTGACGTAACCGAACTCTGGCGTGGACCACGCGATGATCTCTTCGGCGAAACGAGAGATATCAATCGCAATCTGTGCCAGGACGTACGCGGATTCTGCAGCAAAGTCGCGCGAGGAGGTGCCGTCGAGCGAGTTGTCGGTTGCCGAATCGAAACCAAGCTCCTCTGCGATCGCCTCTGGGTCGAGGTGCAGCGACGAACCAGCCAGCGCTCCAGAACCGTACGGCGAGACTGCCAGTCGCTTGTCGGCATCCTTGATCCGGTCCAGGTCACGCAGCAGCGGCTGGGCATGCGCCAACAGCGAGTGCGCAAGCAGGATCGGCTGTGCAGCCTGGAAGTGGGTCTTGCCAGGCATGATCGCGTCTGGGTGGGCTTCCGCCTGTGCGACGATCGCGTCGATCAGATCGCTGACATCGAGTGCGACACCCCGCAGGGCATCGCGCAGCCACATCCGGAACATGGCCGCAACCTGGTCGTTGCGGGAACGTCCAGCACGCAGGCGACCACCGATCTCGGGCCCGACACGGTCGATGAGTCCACGCTCCATCGCACCATGGACATCCTCATCGGTCGGCAGCGGACCGAACGAGCCGTCGGCAACGTCGCGGCCGAGTTGGTCCAGGCCGTCGAGCATGACGGCAAGGTCGTCGTCGCTAAGCAAACCTGCCTTGTTCAGCACCTTCGCGTGTGCCTTGGATGCGAGCACATCGTACGGCGCAAGCACCCAGTCAAAATGGGTAGACACGGACAGGGCGAACATGGCTTCCGACGGGCCGCCGGAAAAACGACCGCCCCAGAGCGCACCTTCGTTTGTCTTGTGCTGCTCCATTTACTTGCCGGCCTCGCGGTCGCGCTTGTTCGCGATCTGGGAGGACAGACCGTGCAAACGCACGAAGCCCTTGGCCAGGGTCTGGTCGAAGGTATCGCCGGTGTCGTAGGTAGCCAGGTTGAAGTCGTACAGCGAGTGGTTGGAACGACGGCCGTTGACCGTGATCTGGCCAGCGTGCAGGACCATGCGGATATCGCCGGTGACGTGCTCCTGGGTGGACTCGATGAACGCATCCAGGGAGCGCTTCAGCGGGCCGAACCAGAGGCCGTCGTAAACCTCCTCGGACCAGCGTGCATCGATAAGACGCTTGTAGCGAGCCAGCTCGCGCTCAACGGTGACGTCCTCAAGAGCCTTGTGAGCGGTGATCAGCGCGACGGCGCCCGGCGCTTCGTAGACCTCGCGGGACTTGATGCCAACCAGACGGTCCTCAACCATGTCGAGACGGCCAACACCCTGGGCACCTGCGCGACGGTTCATCTCTTCGATTGCTTCGAGGACCGTAACCTTACGGCCGTCGATAGCCACCGGCTTGCCGGACTCGAAGGAGATGATGACCTCGTCGGGAGCATTGCCGAGCGCCGGGTCCTCGGTGTAGGCGTAGAGGTCCTTTGTCGGCGGGTTCCACAGATCCTCAAGGAAGCCGGTCTCAACTGCGCGGCCCCACACGTTCTGGTCGATGGAGAACGGCGACGCGGCAGACTGCTCAATCGGCAAGTTCTTGCCCTCTGCGTACTCGATGGCCTTATCGCGGGTCCAGGCATAGTCACGAGCCGGAGCGATGATCTCCAGGTCCGGATCCTGGTTCAGGAATCCGACCTCGAAACGAACCTGGTCGTTGCCCTTGCCGGTGCAGCCGTGGGCGACGTGGGTGCCGCCGTACTTGTGACCAGCCTCAACGAGATGCTTGACAATCAGCGGGCGCGAAATCGCGGAAACCAGCGGGTACTCGCCCTGGTACATACCGTTTGCCTTGATGGTGGGCAGGCAATACTCCTCGGCGAACTCATCCTTGGCGTCCACAACAATGGACTCCACTGCACCGCAGTCCAATGCGCGCTGGCGCACTGATTCCATGTCCTCGCCGCCCTGTCCAAGGTCGAGGGAGACCGCGATCACTTCACCGCCGGTCATTTCAGCCAGGTATGGGATAGCAACGGACGTGTCCAAACCGCCTGAATATGCAAGAACAACGCGATTAGTCATGGTAGAACGATTCTCCTTCAAAAGATTTCATGAATAGTATGAGGTTACCTGCAGGGTAAAACTTTTTAGTCGCTGCCCCGGGCGTGTCCGCCGAAGAGTTCCACGGCAAGTTCTACGCCGGTGAGCGGTTCGCGTGCAAGAACAAAAATTGTGTCGTCGCCAGCAATGCAGCCGACAACCTGGTCGAGGCCTACGCGGTCAATGTAGCTGGCCAGGTACTGCGCCGCACCTGGGGGCGTGCGCAGCAGTGCAAGTTGACCCGAGCCATCCGCGGATACGACCAACTCGTCGATCATGCGGCGGAGCTTCTCACGGGGGCCAGTCTGCGCGTTTTCAAAACCATCGGCATCGCCGTTGATCGTGTAGTAGGCACGGCCGCCGCCAGATGGGCGGATCTTCTTCGCACCAAGTTCATCCAAGTCCCTCGACAGGGTCGCCTGCGTAATGTCGATGCCTTCTGCGAGCAGCAGCTCTGACAGCTGAATCTGCGAGGAAACACGAGTCTGCTCAAGCAACTCGAGGATCCGTGCTTGGCGTGCGGTACGGGATACAGGTTGGGACATTATTGGTGCTCCAGAAGCCAGGTCAGCAACGCTTTCTGCGCATGTAAACGGTTTTCAGCCTCGTCGAAGACGCGCGACTGCGGGCCATCAATGACCTCCGCGGCGACCTCGTTCCCGCGGTACGCGGGAAGGCAATGCAAGAATATTGCATCGTTTGCCGCGCGCGCCATCAGGTCCGCATCAACCTGGTAGGGCAAGAACGGTGTGCGACGATCCTTGCCGTCTTCTTCCATGCCCATCGAGATCCAGGTGTCGGTGATCACGACGTTCGCGTCTTCAGCAGCTGCAACATCATCAGTCACGGTGACTCGGGCGCCGGTTTCTGCGGCGCGCTTCTCGGAGCGCTTGACAAACTCGGCACGCGGCTGGAATTCCTTGGGCGCGATAACAGTGATGTCCATCCCCGCTGTAGCGAAACCGATCAGGTACGAGTTAGCCATGTTGTTGTCACCGTCGCCGAGGTACACCGCTTTCAGCCCCTTCAGGCCAGCGGCGCCTTCCTCGGGGCAGAATTCCTCGATGATGGTTTGCAGGTCCGCCAGGATCTGGCATGGGTGCAGGTCATCGGTAAGTGCATTGACCACAGGAACGGTGGCTGCCTCAGCCATGTCCACGAGGTTCTGGTGATCGTAGGTGCGCCACACAATTGCCTGTACGTAGCGGGACAGTACGGCACCGGTGTCCTGGAAGGATTCGCCCTTGCCCATCTGTGCGTGCCCAGTCTCAGTCACAATCGCCTGACCGCCAAGTTGCGCAATACCAGCGTCGAATGAGAACCGCGTACGCGTCGAGGTCTTGTCAAACAGGACTGCCACTGAAAGCGGCCCTTCCAACGGCCGGTGCGACAGCGGAGCCTTTTTCAGCTCCGCTGCGAGTGCAAGGACTTCAGCCTGTTCTGCTGGGGTGAGATCGTCGTCTGCGAGAAAATGACGAGCCATTGGTCTAGTTCCTTTCTGCGGCTTGTGCGATTGCGGCTGCGAGACGCTCAACCGCCTGCTGGATCTCGTTGTCGCTAATTACCAGGGGTGGGGTGAGTCGGATGACGGTGTCGGACGGCGCGTTCAGAATGACGCCGTGTTCGAGCCCATGCTTGACGACGAGCTTCGCAACCGGTTGCTCCAGCACAACGCCGAGCATCAGGCCCCGGCCGCGCACTTCCGCGACGCCGGGAACGTTTCTGGTTTCGTCGATAAGCACTGCTGCTTTGCGACGAACATTGGCCAGGAACCCATCGTCAATCGTGTCCAGCACCGCGTTTGCCGCAGCACATGCGACGGGGTTGCCACCGAAGGTTGTGCCGTGGCTGCCCGGAGTGAACAGTGTCGCGGCTTTACCGCGGGCTATCGTCGCGCCGATGGGCAGTCCCCCGCCGAGACCTTTGGCCATGGTGATGACATCCGGCACGACCTCTGCGTCTTCGAAGGCGAAGAAGGTGCCGGTGCGGCCGACTCCGGTTTGGACCTCGTCGGTGATGAAGAGAATGCCGTGCTCGTCGCAAAGCGAGCGCACCGCCTGCAAGAAGCCTTCGGGCGCCGGGATGACGCCGGTTTCGCCCTGAATCGGCTCCAAGATGATGGCGGCAGTATCGGTAGGGTTCTGCTCAACCAGAGCCGTCAGCGCATCAATGTCGCCATACGGGTAGAACTCCACGCCGGCGGGCAATGGCGCGAACGGGGCCTGCTTCTCTGGCTGTCCGGTCAGCGCGAGCGAGCCCATGGTGCGGCCGTGGAAACCATGCTCGGCTGCGAGGATGCGCCCCCGACCAGTGAGACGGGCAAGCTTAAACGCGGCCTCATTGGCCTCTGCGCCGGAGTTACTGAAAAACACACGGGCGGTCTCGTCGCCGACGCGTGCGCGCAGCTTCTCCGCTACTTCAACCACCGGATGGGAACCAAACAGGTTAGATACGTGACCGAGAGTGGCCACCTGCTGCGACACCGCCTGCACGATGGCTGGGTTGGCATGTCCCAACGCGTTCACGGCGATGCCTGCGAGCATGTCGATGTACGTTTTCCCGTCGGCATCGGTGACGGTAGCGCCATCGCCAGAGACGAGTTCAACCGGCGGGGCTGGGTACGTGTCTAGCAGTGACTCCGACCAGCGTGTAGCGAAGTTGCTCATGCCTCATCCTTCCTAAAGATTGTGCCGTCTGGGTAGTGGGTGCGGTCGTAATCGTCTGGAAGCACCATCGTGCCCACACCACCCATGGTCAGTAGTTCGAGAAGCACTGAGTGGGCCACACGACCATCAATAACGTGTGCCGCTTTCACCCCGCCCTGGACCGCGGTCAGGCAAGCTTCCATCTTCGGGATCATCCCGGTGTCTAGGCCCGGCAGCATCTTCTCAAGCTCGGCCGCCTCGATCTTGGACAAAAGCGAATCGCGGTTGGGCCAATCGGTGTAAAGGCCCTCCACGTTGGTGAGAACTACGAGGCGTTCCGCGCCGATCGCAGCTGCCAGCGCGCCTGCGGCTTCGTCAGCGTTGATGTTGTAGACCTCGCCGTTTTCGCCCGGAGCGATGCCAGAGACGACCGGGATACGGCCGGCGTCGATGATGTCCATCACCGCTGCCGGATTCACGTCGGTGATGGTGCCGACCAGCCCGATATCGACGAGCTCGCCTTCCACTTCGACCTGACGGCGCTTGGCCGTAAACAAGCCGGCATCCTCGCCCGAGGTGCCTACGGCGTACGGTCCGTGCGAGTTAATCTTGCCCAGAAGATCTCGGCCCACCTGCCCAAACAGCACCATGCGCACGACATCCAGGATTTCCGGCGTGGTGACGCGGAACCCGCCGACGAACTCGCCGCCGTCGAGGCCCAAACGCTTGAGCATCGCGCTGATCTGCGGCCCGCCGCCATGTACGACCACGGGCTTCGCGCCAACGGTGCGAAGAAACACCATGTCTGCGGCGAACGCCGCCTTGAGGTCTTCATCAATCATGGCGTTACCGCCGTACTTCACCACCACAATCTTGTCGCGGTAGTGCTGCAGCCACGGCAGTGCTTCAGCAAGGACGGTGGCGCGCTGTTCACTCGTTAGATTAGGCATCAACTCACCCACCTCCTAGCTCGAGTACGCGGAATTGATCTCGACGTAGGCGTACGAGAGGTCGGTTGTGCGCACGGTTGCGCTGCCCGCTCTCCCGGTGCCCAGGTCCACAACAACGTCGATGTCGGCTCCGCTCAAGTCAACGTCGCGGGCGCCCGGTGCGCCGGTCGACTGTTCGCATACAGTCTGACCGTTGAAAGTCACGGAGATGTTCTCCGCATCCATCTCGGCATCGGCCATACCTACGGCTGCCAGCACGCGGCCCCAGTTCGGATCGGAGCCGAACATCGCAGTCTTGACCAGGCTGTCGCGGCCGATCGCGCGCGCTGCGTTAAGCGCTTGTGCATCGTCGAGCGCTCCTTGGACAGTGATCGCGACACGCTTGGTCACGCCTTCCGCATCCGACTGCATCATCGCCGCTAGCTTCGCGCACGCTTCGTACACTGCCGCGTTGAGTTCTGCTTGCGTTGGGGTCACGCCACTGGCACCGCTTGCCATTGCGACGACCGTGTCGTTGGTGGAGGTCGAGCCATCAATATCCAACGTGTTGAACGTCGTGGCACAGGCTTGCTCGAGCGCAGCCTGCAACGTGGCGCTGTCAGCCTTTGCGTCGGTGGTGATGCAGACGAGCATCGTCGCCAGCGACGGTGCCATCATGCCGGCGCCCTTACCCATCGCTCCCACAGTCCAGCCGTCGCCCTTGACGACGACTTCTTTCGCCACCGTATCTGTCGTCCGAATCGCGTCCGCAGCACCCGCTCCATCATCGCCGAGTTGCTTGACGACGACACCGATACCGGCTTCTACCCTGTCCATCGGAAGTGTGTCGCCGATCAGCCCCGTCGAGCAGACCGCAACGTGGGCTGGGTCGACCCCGATGCCTTCTGCGGTAAGACGCTGCATGGCTTTTGCGTCTTCGTATCCTTGTGCGCCGGTACACGCGTTCGCGTTTCCCGAGTTCACAATCAGAGCCTTAATGGTGCCGCCAGCTGCAGTCTCACGGCTCACTTTCACTGGCGCTGCAAACACTTTGTTCCGAGTAAATACGGCTGCACCAGCGAACTCCGGGCCTTCGTTGACAACCAATGCGAGATCACGGTTGCCAGACGCCTTGATCCCGGCGCTGATACCTGCAGCGCTAAAGCCCTTCGGGGCAGTTACTCCGGTGGTGGTCATGAATTGTTCGTTTTTCCTTTCAACAGGGGTGGAGAGTGGTTGTGAAGTGGCGGTTACGGAGCCACCGCAGCTCGCGATAGTCCTGCCCCTTCGTCCCACCCGAGTGCAAGGTTCATGCATTGCACAGCGGCACCACCAGTGCCCTTGGTCAGGTTGTCGATGGCACTCGTCGCCACCAACTTGCCGGCGTGCTCGTCCACTTCAACCTGCACGGCACACATGTTCGCGCCCACGACATGCTGGGTCTGCGGCTGCGAGCCTGCCGGAAGCAGCCTGACAAACTGTTCTCCCTGGTACGCCTGTTCGTACGCGCTTTTTACCGCTTCTGCTGTAACGCCCTGCGCCAATGGTGCGGTCACTGTGGTGAGAATCCCGCGCGGCAGCGGTGCCAGTACCGGGGTAAAGCTCACGGCAACGCTGGTGCCAGCAACCGACTCAAGGTTTTGTTGGATCTCTGGTGTGTGCCGGTGCGTCCCGCCGACGCCATAGGCTTTCAAGGAGCCCATCGTTTCCGCGCCAAGCAGATCGACATTGGCCTTCTTGCCGGCACCGGATACACCGGTAATAGCAACGATGGTCAGATCAGGCTCCACGAGCCCCGCTTCGAGTGCCGGCCAGGCCGCAAGCGTTGCCCCAGTGGGGAAACACCCCGGGACAGCGACACGGTTTGCCCCCTGCAGGGCGGCCCGCTGACCCGGCAGTTCGGGAAGCCCGTAAGGCCAAGATCCTGCATGCTCAGAGCCGTAGAAACGCGTCCATTGCTCGGCATCGCGCAACCGAAAATCTGCAGCGCAGTCAATCACGACGACGTCCTCGCCGAGCGCCTGTCCGATCTCGGCGGAGTGGCCGTGCGGCAAGCCGAGGAACACAACATCGTGGCCAGCAAGCACATCGATTGTTGTTGGCTCAATGACCCGATCTGCAAGTTCCGGCAGATGCTGCATAAGATCGCCGACCTGCTGGCCAGCGTTCGATGCTCCGGTAAGAGCACCGATCTGAAGCGAACCCGCAAGGTAGGCGGGGTGGCCGAGTAGCAGACGGAGAATCTCACCGCCTGCGTACCCGGTGGCTCCGGCGACCGCAACCTTGATCACACTTTCTGACATAGCGGACAGTGTATCAGTTATGCAGTGCGCCGTAAGTTATTCACGGATTAATATTTACCCGCGCATTTCTGCGCCGAAGCGCTCCTTAGCCAACTCGGCTGCCTTGAGGCGAGCCTCCGAGCCTTCCTCTTCCTTCAGCGTGCGATCGGGCGCACGGAAGGCCAGGCCGAATGCGAGAGACTTCTTGCCCTCGCCGAGGGATTCCGAACGGTAGACGTCGAAAAGCGTTACGTCCTCGACAAGCTCACCTGCGCCCTCAACGAGAGTGCGACGGACGTCTTCAGCCGGAACTTCCTCATCGACGACGAGCGCGATGTCCTGGTGCAACAGCGGGAACGACGACAGGCGCGGCGCCGGAAGACGCTCCTCCAGCGGGATCGCAGTCAGGTCGAGCTCCATCGCGCACGTGCGCGCTGGCAGGTTTAGCTTCTCCAGAATCTGCGGGTGCAGCTCGCCAGCATGGCCAACGACGATACGCTCGCCAGCAGCATCGCGGACAGAGAGTTCCGCACAGCGCCCCGGGTGCCACGGCAGAACCTCGGCAGCGACGATGTCGAGTTCAACACCGCATGCGCGGGCGACGATCTGCGCAGACTGGATCGCGTCCGACCACTCATAGGCGCGCCCATTGCCCCACGGCCCCTCGAGCTCGACGTTGCCGAGCGCCACCGTTGCGGCATGCAGATTCTGCTTTGGCAGCGACTGAATAAGTTCTGCGACAACGTCGTCTGCTGGACGCTGGGTAACGGCCGGCAACGGCGAAACATCCGCGCGCTTCTCAGAGGTCTGTGCAACCGAGTAGAGCGCAATATCGCCACGGCCGCGGGCAACATTGCGGCCTGCTGCCTCGAGCATCGACGGCAGAAGCGTCGTGCCCAAGATGCCGTAGTCAGCATCCAACGGGTTCTGCACCTTCACCGTGTTGCGGCGCGGATCGTCTGCGTCGAGCCCCCACACGTCGAACGTGTCGTTGGCAATAAACGGCGTCGGGATGATCTCCGCGTAGCCGGAGTACGCCAGCGCGTGCGTGACCGCGCGACGGCGACGCTGCAGCGGGCTCAAGCCGCGACCACCACGCGGTGTTGGCAGGATCGACGGGATATCGTCGAGTCCCTCAAGGCGCACGACCTCTTCGACAAGTTCCACCGGAACGGTGATATCGGTACGCCATGTCGGCGGCGTGACCTGAAGGTTCTCACCCTCGCCTGCGATAGTGCAGCCGACTTCCTCAAGACGGCGCACAACCGTATCGCGGGAGTAGTCCACACCGATGAGCTCCGACGGGCGCGAGGCACGCATGGCAATCGGCTCACGCGGTTTAACGTCACCGACAAGCGTACGGCCAGCCTCGATCGAGCCGCCAGCGATCTCGACGAGGAGCGCACAAGCGGCATCCAGAGCGACCTCGACGATGGCGGGGTCAACGCCGCGCTCAAATCGACGAGAGGCCTCCGAGCTCAGCTTCAGGCGACGTGCAGTACGAGCAACGGTCAGCGGATCCCAGGTTGCAGCCTCGAAGTGGACGTTCACGGTGTCGTCGGAAATCTCCGACGTCGTGCCACCCATAACGCCGGCGAGGGACTGGATGCCGTTGTCGTCGCTGATCACCACATCGTCTGCGGTCAGCGTCCGCTCAACGTGGTCGAGCGTTTCAAACTTCTGACCGACCTCAGCAGTGTGCACCCGTAAGCCGCCGGAGATCTTGTCGGCGTCGAATGCGTGCATCGGCTGACCAAGCAACAGCATGACGTAGTTAGTCACGTCAGTCGCCGCGTTTACAGAGCGAACACCGCTGAGCATGAGTTCACGCTGCATCCAGAACGGTGCCTGCGCCTTCGGGTCGATGCCCTTCACGGTGCGCAGACCGAAACGCTGCGCCTTCGTCGAGGCCTCAACCTCGACGGGGATGCTCTCGCCTGCCGGCTCCGGAACAACAGACATATTAACGCCTGCGATCGACGGATCCTGCGCGACATCCTTAAACGCCAGGTCGAAGGCGGATGCGATCTCACGGGTCAGGCCGCGCGCAGACAGTGCGTAGCCACGGTCCGGGGTGACGTTGACCTCGAACACGGTGTCGCCGGAGCCGAGGATCTCGCGAGCGTCATCGCCCGGGGTCGCTGCCCCCGCCTCCAGTGTGATGATGCCTTCGCTCTTTGTAGCCAGGCCAAGTTCTGCTGCGGACGCCATCATGCCGTTCGAAATGTGGTCATAGGTTTTGCGCGCGGAGATAGCAAAGCCACCTGGCAATACCGCACCCGGAAGCGACACGATGACTAGGTCGCCTTCCTTGAAGTTTCGCGCGCCACAGATGATGCCCTGCAGTTCACCTGTGCCGTTGGCCTGTCCGACATCAACCTGGCAGTAGCGGATGGGCTTCTTAAACCCGGTCAGTTCCTCGATCTCGGCTACTCGGCCAATGACGAGCGGGCCGGTCACCTCAGGCAGCGGCTCGTAGCCCTCGGTCTCAAAACCGACGCGGACAAAACCGGCGTCCAATTCCTCGTCGGAGGGATTGAAGCCCTGGTTGCCTGCCTGATTAAGCAGGCGGGTGATCCAATTCTTGGAAATAAGCATTCTTGGTTCTCCTTTTACGCCTGCACGCCGAACGGAATAGTGAAACGGACATCGCCTTCGACCATGTCGCGCATATCCGACAGGCCATTGCGGAACTGCAGCGTGCGCTCAAGGCCCATGCCGAACGCAAAACCGGTGTACTCCTCCGGGTCGATGCCAACAGCACGCAGCACGTTCGGGTTGACCATGCCGCAGCCGCCCCACTCAATCCAGCCAGCGCCGCCCTTCTTGTTCGGGAACCAAACGTCCACCTCGGCAGACGGTTCGGTAAACGGGAAGTAGTTCGTACGCATACGGGTCTTGGTTTCCGGGCCGAACAGCACCTTAGCCAGGTGGTCGAGCGTGCCGCGCAGGTGCGCCATCGTCAGTCCCTTGTCCACAGCGAGACCCTCCACCTGGTGGAACACAGGGGTGTGGGTGGCATCGAGTTCGTCCGTACGGAACACACGGCCCGGGCACGCAATGTAGATCGGCACATCGCGCTCAAGCATCGTTCGCACCTGCACCGGCGAGGTGTGTGTACGCATGACCTGCTTGGAGCCTTCTTCGCCAATGTAGAAGGTGTCCTGCAGTGAGCGGGCCGGATGGTCCGGAATGAAGTTCAGCGCGTCGAAGTTGAAGTACTCCGCTTCAACCTCGGGGCCTTCGGCCACTTCCCAACCCATGCCGATGAAGATGTCGGCGATGTGCTCCGACAGTGTGGTGATCGGGTGCATCGCGCCGGCGTGAGCGCGTGCGGTAGGCAACGTAACGTCAACCTTTTCCTCACGCAGCTGCTTCTCGCGGTGCTCTGCTTCGCGGACCTGGCGCAGCTGGGCATAGACCTTTTCGGCGCGGCCACGCGCCATGTTCACAAAGCGACCAGCGTTCTTACGCTGATCCTTCGGAATGGACCCCAGCGACTTACGCGCCTGCATGATCGGGGACTTCTCCCCCAGGTGCGCGCGATGCGCATCTTCAAGTGCCGCGAGGTCCGCAGCAGCCTCGAACGCAGCAATCGCATCGTCTGCTGCCTGGTTCAGGGCTTCCTCGGTCAGTTCAATATCCGGAAGTTGTGTTGCGTTGTCGGCCACGCTTACGCTCACCCGCGCCTTTCCACAAGTGCTCTGCAGCTCAGGGCGTCTGCAGCGATGTCGGTTCAAAAGCGTCCACCACTTTACCCGTGGAGCCGACACATGAATGCGCGAGGGGGACATGCGATAGGTGTCGGTATCGCGATTACCTTTCGTCTGCGTCGAGCGCCTTGGAGGATTCCCAGAGGCACATGGATGCAGCGGTAGCGAGATTCAGCGATTCCGCGCTGCCCTTAATCGGGATGGAGATCCGGTGATCAGCATTGGTGAGAAGCTCATCGCTAAGCCCGTGGGCCTCGTTGCCAAACAGCCACGCTGTTGGGCGTGCAAGCACCTCGTCCGCTTGCGCGAGGGATGTCTCCCCCGACGCCGAGGTTGCCACCGTAGCTAATCCTGCAGAATGCAGCTGCCCAATTACCCGGTGGACATCACGGTCACGTGCCACTGGTACGTGGAACAACGATCCTGCGGTGGAACGCACCACTTTCGGCGACTCTGGATCGACGGTGTCCCCAGCGAAGATGACTGCATCCGCACCCAGCGCATCTACTAGGCGGATGATCGTGCCTGCGTTGCCCGGGTCGTTGGTCTCCACACACACTGCGACTAGACGGGGCCGGCCCTTGAGGATCGACGGCACCGTCCACAGCACCGGCCTACACACCGCGAAAATACCCGTGTTGGTCACCGCGTCGGCGAGGTGCTGAGCAGCTTTGTCGTTGATGGCATGCGTGTAGACATCCATGTAGCCAGCGGCGCGAACGATTTCCTCGAAACGCTCAGCCGCTGCTTCGGTGACAAACAAGTCTGTTGCTGCACCCGTAGCCACCGCCGCTTCCACGGCGTTCTCCCCTTCCGCGAGAAAAGCTTTTGCTTTGCGACGACCCGCCGCGCGTTTCAGCTTCGCAGCGTTGACCACACGCGGGGTGCGCTCAGTAAACGGCTGCTCAAAATCCAATGCCATGGCCGATACCTTACCGCGAACAAAAACCGCCCCGTCCCACCTGGTGTGGTGGGACGGGGCGGTGTGTCGTCGAAAAGCGAAAGCGCTTATGCGGCGTTCTTCGGAGCGTTGACGTCCTCCGGCAGAGCGTTCTTTGCAACCTCGCACAGGGCGGAGAATGCAGCGAAGTCGCTGACAGCGAGCTCGGCGAGGATCTTGCGGTCGACCTCAACCTCAGCCAGCTTCAGGCCGTGGATGAGGCGGTTGTAGGTGATGCCGTTCATGCGGGCACCAGCGTTGATGCGCTGGATCCACAGCTTGCGGAACTCACCCTTGCGCTTACGACGGTCGCGGTAAGCGTAGGTCTGGGAGTGCAGCCACTGTTCCTTAGCCTTGCGGTAGAGGCGGGAACGCTGGCCACGGTAGCCCTTCGCGGACTTGAGGATTGCGCGGCGCTTCTTCTTAGCATTGACTGAACGCTTCACACGTGCCATGAGTCAAACTTCCTTTTCTTATCTCGTAATCGGTTGATTGATCGGGCAGTGCTTAGGACATGCCGAGGAGGCGCTTTGCGCGCTTGACGTCAGCCTTAGCGACGTCGGTGGTGCCGGAGAGCTTGCGGCGACGCTTCGAGGAGAGCTTCTCGTTCAGGTGGCGCTTACCAGCCTGCTCGCGGCGCAGCTTGCCCTTGCCGTTGACCTTGATGCGCTTTGCGGTGCCCTTGTGGGTCTTCTGCTTCATGGTGAAAGCCCTTCAGAGTGTCGGTTATTTCAAAACTTACTTTTTGCCCTTGCGAGCCGGTCCGAAGACCATCGTCATGTTGCGGCCGTCCTGCTTCGGGCGGGACTCGACCACACCCAACTCGCCGATATCCTCAGCGAGACGCTCCAGCAGGCGGTAGCCCAGCTCAGGGCGGGACTGCTCGCGGCCGCGGAACATGATGGTGACCTTGACCTTGTTGCCCTTCTCCAGGAAGCGCTCAACATTGCCCTTCTTGGTCTGGTAGTCGTGCTCATCGATCTTGGGACGGAACTTCTGTTCCTTGACCACGGTCTGCTGCTGGTTCTTACGGGCCTCGCGGGCCTTCTGATCCTGCTCGTACTTGAACTTGCCGTAGTCCATGATCTTGGCCACAGGCGGCTTAGCGTTCGGCGCCACCTCAACCAAGTCGAGATCCGCTTCGTACGCCAGCTTGCGGGCATCATCCGTACGGACAATGCCGACCTGCTCGCCGGACGGGCCGACAAGGCGAACTTCGGGGACGCGGATTCGATCGTTAATCCGAGCTTCAGCGCTGATGAGAACTCCTAGAGAATTTGAGAAACAATGTTGTTGCCGCTCTGGGTCACATTCGGGGTGATCTCACGCGAAAAACCCGCTCACCGGAAACGGTGGCGGGAGATCGTCCAGGTATGCCAACATGTGGCACACCGTTTGACCCGTATCCAACTGTGCTTTACAGCAAGCGGCTTGGGGTGGGATTCACTCCTCTTGTGGCCCGCGTGCCCGTCAAATGGTCACGCTGGGCGGTGCGGAGTGAATAGTACACGCATCACACGCGTGTACCAAATCGACCTTCCCTACCCTTTTGCCAACACATTCTCGAGGAACTCGCCGGTGAAGGACCCTTCGACCTTGGCCACGTCCTCCGGGGTGCCCTGCGCAACCACGGTGCCGCCGCCTGAGCCACCTTCCGGACCCATGTCAATGATCCAGTCAGCGGACTTGATCACATCCAGGTTGTGCTCAATGACCAGCACGGTATTGCCCTTCTCCACCAGCCCGTTGAGCACCAGCATGAGTTTGCGGATGTCTTCGAAGTGCAGGCCGGTGGTCGGCTCGTCGAGAATGTAGATCGTGCGACCGTTAGAACGCTTCTGCAGCTCCGCGGCGAGCTTCACGCGCTGTGCCTCACCGCCGGACAGCGTGGTTGCGCTCTGCCCGAGTCGGACGTAGCCGAGACCGACATCTACCAGCGTTTGCAGGTAGCGGTGGATCGAGGTGATCGGCTCGAAGAACTCGGTTGCCTCGGAGATCGGCATGTCGAGCACCTCGGCGATGTTCTTGCCCTTGTAGCGCACTTCGAGCGTCTCGCGGTTGTAACGTGCACCCTGGCACACTTCGCACGGGACGTACACGTCCGGCAGGAAGTTCATCTCAATCTTGATCGTGCCGTCGCCACGACACGCCTCACAGCGGCCGCCCTTGACGTTGAAGGAGAATCGCCCGGCCTTGTAGCCGCGAACCTTCGCCTCCTGAGTCTCGGCGAACAGGTTACGAATTTTGTCAAACACGCCCGTGTATGTCGCGGGGTTCGACCGCGGCGTGCGCCCAATCGGGCTCTGGTCCACCTGCACGAGTTTGTCCAGGTGCTCCAGGCCTTCGACCTTCTTCACACGCCCGGGCACTTGGCGCGCACCGTTCAGTTGGTTTTGCAGGGTTTTCGCCAGAATCTGGTTCACCAGCGTCGACTTGCCCGAGCCCGATACACCCGTGACAGCCACAAGTACGCCCAGCGGGATACTCACATCGACGTTGTCTAGGTTGTTCTCGCGGGCACCAACAACCTTGAGCATGCGCTGCTTATCGACGACACGTCGCTGCTCCGGAACCTCAATCTTCTTACGTCCCGCCAGGTAATCACCAGTGAGCGAGTCCTTCGCCTTCAGGATGCCCGCCGGATCTCCCTGGTAGACCACCTCACCGCCATACTCGCCAGCCTTGGGTCCGATATCGACGAGCCAGTCGGCCTCACGGATCGTGTCCTCGTCGTGCTCGACAACAACGAGCGTGTTGCCGAGGTCGCGCAGCTTCTTCAGCGTTGCGATCAGGCGCTGGTTGTCTCGCTGGTGCAGTCCAATGGACGGCTCGTCAAGCACGTACAGGACGCCGGCCAAACCGGAACCGATTTGCGTCGCCAAGCGAATGCGCTGTGCTTCACCACCGGACAGCGTGCCGGCAGAGCGCGCGAGCGTCAGATAGTTCAGGCCGACGTCGAGCAGGAAATGCAAGCGCGCCTGGATCTCTCGCAACACTGCACCAGCAATCATCTCCTCGCGGTAGCCCAGCACGAGGTTGTCCAGGTACTCGGAGGCGTCCTCGATGGAAAGCTCCGTCAGGCCCGCGATGGACTTCTCGCCGTGCGTCGTTGATGCGAGACGCACTGCGAGGATCTCAGGCTTCAGGCGGGCACCCTTACAGGTCGGGCACGGCACCTCGCGGGTGAATGCGAGAAGCCGTTCCTTCTGCGTATCCGATTCGGCCTGTTCAAGCTTGCGCTCGATGTAGCCCACAATGCCCTCGTAGGCGGCGGTGTAGGAACGTTGACGGCCGAAGCGGTTCTTGTACCGGACGTTGATCTTGGTCGACGAGCCGTGAATCAGGTGTTTCTGCTGCGTTTTCGTCAGCGAACTCAGCGGAGCGCTTGCGTCGAAACCCTCTTCCTTCGCCAGTGCCTCGATGAGTTTGGTGAAGTATTTCTTGTTCGGGCTCGAGTTCCACGGCTGGAACGCATCAACCGCAGGCGCATCCGGATCGGGAATGATCAGGTCAACATCAATCTCTTTGCGCACGCCAAGGCCGTCGCAGGCCGGGCAAGCGCCGAAAGGCGAGTTGAACGAGAACGCGCGCGGCTCGTACTCCTCCACGTTGAGCTTGTGCCCGTTCGGGCAGGCCATCTTCTCGGAGAAGATCTGTACGCGCTCCGGGTCGTCAGCGTCGAGATCCACAAAGTCGAAGCCCACGAGGCCGTCCGCCAGCTTCAGCGCTGTCTCCACGGAGTCAGTGAGACGCTGCTTTTGGCTCGCCTTGACCATCAAGCGGTCCACCACAACGTCGATGTTGTGCTTGATCTGCTTTTCCAACTTCGGCGGGTCGGTGAGTTGGTAGGTCTCCCCGTCCACGTTCACACGCGCATAACCCTGGGCGGCGAGGTCTGCAAACAGGTCCTGGAACTCACCCTTACGCTTGCGCACGATCGGCGCAAGCACCTGGAATTTCGTGCGCTCTTCGTACTCCAGGATCCGGTCAACGATCTGCTGTGGGGTCTGTCGCTCAATCACAGCGTCACATTCCGGACAGTGGGCGGTACCCGCACGCGAGTACAGCAAACGCAGGTAGTCGTAGATCTCAGTAATCGTGCCTACCGTCGAGCGCGGGTTGCGGTTGGTTGACTTCTGGTCAATGGACACCGCTGGGCTTAACCCATCGATGTAGTCGACGTCGGGCTTGTCCATCTGCCCCAGGAACATGCGGGCATAGGACGACAGCGACTCAACGTAGCGGCGCTGGCCTTCGGCGAAGATGGTGTCGAAGGCCAGCGAGGACTTGCCCGAGCCCGACAGTCCGGTGAACACCGCCATTTTGTCGCGGGGCAACTCGACATCTACGCCCTTGAGGTTGTGTTCCCGAGCACCACGCACAATAAGTTTGTCGGCCACGTCTTCGCCTTTCGTCGATTCGTACTCCCAAGAAACTACCAACGTCGCGCGCTATACAAACATTCCTTACTACTGTGGCGGGCATGAGTACTTCGCTGAAGCTGCACCAGGTTTCCGTATCCGCCATGGACAACAACTGCTACCTTCTCTCTTCCGGGGAGCAAGGTTTGCTTATCGACGCCGCCGACGAGCCCGACACCCTCCACGCCATGGCCCGCGACGCCGGTGTGGAAATTACCGCTGTACTGACCACACACCGCCACCACGACCACACTCGCGCTTTGGAAGCAGTGCTGGAGGCAACCGGCGCCACACACTACGCACCGTTTTTGGATGCCCCTGCACTTCCCGTCGCCCCCGATGTGGAACTGCGCGACGGTGACACCATCGAGTTCGCCGGCCATCGCATTCCTGTGGGTATCTTGCGCGGGCACACTCCCGGCGGCGCGTTTATCGCGGTAGACATCGACGGCACCCCGAACCTTTTCGTGGGCGACTCCCTATTCCCGGGGGGCTTGGGCAAAACCCAGTCCGAGGGTGATTTCGTGCGACTCTTCAACGATGTGAAACAGAAGCTTTTCGACGCCTTCCCCGACGACGCAATCGTTCGCCCTGGCCACGGAAAACCCACCACGCTGGGCGCAGAACGGCCGCACCTTGACGAGTGGTGGGAGCGTCGCTGGTAAGTGGCGTTGTGCAATAGGACACAGCTGGCCTGGCGCAAAATCGCTACACTCGGTGGGAGCACAATCAGCTACAAAACGTAAGGATTTGGGTACATATATGATTCGCAAAATCGCACGCCCAATGCTGGCATCGGTCTACGTGATCGACGGCGTTGAGACGTTGTTGAACCCGGCAGCCCACAAGGACTCCGCAAATACTGTCCTGAAGAAGCTGCGCACCGCTGTTCCAGCCGAGTACCGCGGCTTCGTTCCGGAGGATCCGGAATCCGCCGCAAAGATTGTCGGCGGCGTTAAGGCTGGCGCTGGCTCCCTGTTCGCAATCGGCAAGTTCCCGCGTCTGTCCGCTACCCTGCTGGCTGCAACCGCGATCCCGACGGTGATTGGCCGCCACGCATTCTGGGAGGCCGACAGCGAGGAAGAGAAGGCTCGTCGTCGCAGCGGCGCCCTGACCGACCTTGGTCTTGCTGGTGGCGTGCTGCTGGCAACTGTTGATACGGCTGGCAAGCCGAACATGAAGTGGCGTGCACAGAACGCCGCTTCCGTTGCGCAGAAGAACATCAAGCAGGCGCTGCCGACCAAGTCTGAGACCGAGAAGGCCTTTGACAAGGCTGGTGACTGGTTCTCTGACCGCACCGACCAGGTTGCCGATTACATCGACGACAACAAGGGCGACTGGAAGAAGGCCGCTTCCAAGGCCGGCGATACCGCTAGCGACTGGTTCGACGACGCTAAGAAGCAGGCTTCGAGCTTCCTTTCCGACGCTGGTGACTGGCTCGATGACGCTGCAGACAAGGCAGAGGGCAAGGTCGATGACCTGAAGCCGTCGAAGATCCAGCAGTTCAAGGCGAAGCGCAAGGTCAACAGCGTTGTTGGTGACCTGCAGGATCAGCTCAACGATCTGCAGCCGTCTACTCTGGACAAGTTCAAGGCGAAGCGCAAGGTCAACAAAGCAACCGCGAAGGCTCAGGACAAGGCGCAGGGTGCCATCGACAAGCTGGAGAAGGCTTGGGACAAGCTCGATGCTGATCCGTCCTGGCTCACCAAGCTGAAGTGGAAGCGTAAGGCCAAGAAGGCTGAGAAGCGCGCGAAGAAGCTGGTGAAGAAGGCTCAGAAGAAGCTCAGCTAAGCACTGAACTTAGTTGAACGTTACGGCCCCGAGGCGTTGGGAATATTTCCCGCCTCGGGGTTGTTTGTTTTGGGGATGCAGGATTTACAGCACAATCTTTCACCTGACCCCGTCGCCGACGAGCAGTCTCACGCGGATACGTTGTTCGCACACCTCGACGCCGAGGTGGCTCGTGCCCGTGCGAGGCTCGAAGAGGTTCAGCGTGATGTTGACCCGGACAACCCGGATTCGGACGCTCTTGTGCGGCGAGAAACTGAGTACCACGGCCTCAATGCCAAATTGGACACGCTTGGCGTTGCTGAAGCCGGGCTTGTCTTTGGGCGCATTGACGTTGCAGACGATGAGCCCGAAAATCCAGTGCCGGGGCGTGAGGATTTGGACCGGCGCTACATTGGTCGACTCGGCATTGACGACCGCGAGGATAACTACCGCACGTTGTTGCTCGATTGGCGTGCCCCGCTCGCACGCCCCTTCTACCTTGCGACGACCGCCCACCCAGAGGGCGTGGAGACGCGCCGAAATATCCGCATGCGGGGGCGCAAGGTTACTGCGGTAGATGACGAGGTGCTGTCCGGCGACAACGCAGACACATCGGTGGCCGGGGTTGGCTCTGAGGCTGCGCTTCGCCGTGCGATGAATGAAGCGCGCACGGGTCATATGCGCTCAATCGTGGAGACGATCCAGCGCGAGCAGGACGAGATCATCCGCGATCCAACCCGCGGCGTGATGGTTGTACAGGGCGGTCCGGGTACGGGCAAGACTGCGGTTGCCCTGCACCGTATTGCCTATTTGATGTACACGTGGCGCGAGCAGCTCAGCCGCACCGGCGTGCTTATCGTGGGTCCGAACCCGGCGTTTTTGGAGTACATCTCCCGTGTGTTGCCGGAGCTCGGCGAGACTGGCGTAGTGCTTTCCACTGCTGATCAACTCGTCCCCGGGTTTACGCCTACGGGCAGCGATTCGATCGCGGCTCGGGAGGTGAAGGGGTCGGAGGAGATGGTGACGATTCTCAAGCGCGCCGTGCAAGCCTACGAAACTGTTCCCGACAAGCCGGTCGTGCTGACAATTGATTCAGTAGCCATTGAGGCCACGCCCGCCATGATCAAGGCCGCGCGCACTCGCGCACGTCGCTCCCGCCGGCCGCACAATCAGGCGCGTCCGTTCTTTGCAGAACACCTCACCCAATCGCTGGCGGAGGCTTTGGCCCAAAAGATTGGTGAAGATCCCCTCGGTGGTGCCAACCTGCTGTCTGCTGCAGACGTAGATCAGCTCCACGATGACCTCGCCGATGAGCCACAGGTGCTAGCGCTTATCGACGAGCACTTCCCCGAGCTCGACCCCACCGACCTACTCGGTGAGTTCCTCACCGATGAGGATGCGATTGCGCACGCTGCTTACGACTACGACGACTACACACGTGCGGCGCTGCTGCGCTCCCCGGAGGAGGACTTCTCCCCCGCCGATACTGCACTTGTGGACGAACTGGCGGTGCTGATCGGCACCGTCGATCCGGAAGAAGCCCGCCGCAAGGAAGAAGCCGAGTGGCGCGAACTCGTGGAGGAGGCCGAAGACGCGCTGGATATCCTTGCCTCGTCCGAGTCCACCGATAACGATGACGACCAGTTTGAGGCGGAGATTCTTTCTGCGGCTGACGTGATCGACGCAGAGACGCTCGCTGCTCGTCAGCGGGTCACTGATAATCGTTCTACCGCGCAGCGCGCCAGTGCGGATCAAACATGGGCCTATGGACACATCATCGTCGACGAGGCGCAGGAGTTATCCCCAATGGAATGGCGCATGGTGTTTCGCCGGTGCCCGGCAAGGTGGATGACCCTTGTCGGAGATACCGCGCAGACTTCCTCGCCAGCAGGCGTGGACGATTGGACCGCAGCACTCGAACGCTTTGTGGGTCAGCGCTTCCGTCTCCACGAGCTGACGGTGAACTACCGCACGCCGAAGGAAATCTCAGATTATGCGGCGGAAGTTCTGACACAAATTGATCCGGAGGCGACTGCACCGACGGCAATCCGATCCACCGGCATTCCGGTTGATTTTCTGCCGGCAGGTGCGGAGGTCGTCGACAAGCGGGATGGGTTGCATGCGGTGATCGATGTGCACAACGTCGACGAGATGAAAGGCCTCGAATTCGACCACGTCACCGTGGTGGAGCCACAAAAAATCGTAGAGGCCTCGCCACAAGGGTGGCAAGACCTCTACGTCGCTGTCACCCGCGCCACGCAGACGCTGACGGTGATCGGGAACTAAGCGGGAAACCGCTTAGTTCACGGTGTGGACGATCATGACGTCGCAGTTGGACTGACGCGCGACATCAGCCGGCACCGAACCGAGCAGACGGCCGGTCAGCGAGTTGATGCCACGGTTACCGACGATGAGCAGGTCAGCGTTGTTGTCGTTGACGATCGCCATGAGCGCCTCAACCGGGGTACCCGGACGGGTCGCGGTCTGGACGTCGGGTGCACCGAAGGAACGTGCGTGCTCAGCGGCACCCTCAAGGTTCTCTAGAGCCTTCTGGTCACCGAGGATGGTCACGGAGTCCTGGCGCAGGGCCTTGGCAGCCTCATCCTCGTTCTCGTAGTAGGCGGTGCCGATAACGAGGGTGGAGCCGAATGCAGCAGCCAACTTAGCGGCACGCTCTACGGCCAGGAGGGACGACTTGGACCCGTCGGAGCCAACAACAATGGTCTTGTACGGGGAATCGGCCATGTGGAAATCACCTTTCAAGATTACGGCGCGGATATCGGGGACATTCTACCCACGAAGGATTTAATTGTGTCCCTCAGACCGGGTATCGACGAGCATGACATCCACCGGCGCCTTCTTCGCCACGTTGCCCGGGATATTGCCGAAGATCCGGCCCGCCATGGAACGCATGCCCTTGTTACCTACAACGAGCAGATCAACGTCATATTCCTGCACCGATTCCACCAGCACGGTCGCGGGTTGGCCGCCTGAGGAGACCAGGTTGATTTCCTTCGCCTGCTCCTCTTCAGCAATCTTCTTTGCCTCAGCCAAAATGTTGCGCGCGTTCGTCTCCGTCACGATGTCGACACGGCTGAGCTCCGCGTTGGTGGAGTTCAGCATCGACCCAGACGCCGTGTAGTGCGCGCAGATAATCGTGAGTTTCGCGTCGTACACGCGTGCAAGGCTTGCGGCGGCACGCACGGCGACCATGGAAGTCGGTGAACCGTCAGTACCGACGGCGATAGAAGTGTAGGTGTGCATGAGGATTCTGTCCTTTCGCTAATTTCCTGTGTCTTTAATACCACGCAGTTCGCGTTTGAGGTCAGCGATCTCATCCCTGAGGCGTCCCGCCAGCTCAAACTTCAGTTCCCGAGCGGCGTCGCGCATCTGGACGGTGAGGTCGTCGATAAGCTTTTGCACCTCGTCAGAGGCCATGTTCGCCACATCTGGCTTCTCCGCGACAGCGGTGTCTGAACTCAGCGACGCTGGCGCGTCCGCATCCGCGTTCTCGTAGACCTGATCCAAAATGTCGGCGATAGCCTTGCGCAGTGGCTGCGGGTCGATGCCGTGTTCCTTGTTATATGCGATTTGTTTTTCGCGGCGACGCTCGGTCTCGTCGATTGCTTCCTGCATCGATTCGGTGATCTGGTCCGCGTACATGATGACCTCGCCGGAGACGTTTCGGGCTGCACGACCGATCGTCTGGATGAGCGACTTCGTCGACCGCAGGAAACCTTCCTTATCGGCGTCGAGGATGGCGACGAGCGAAACTTCAGGCAGGTCGAGGCCCTCACGCAGGAGGTTAATGCCGACCAAGACGTCGAACTCGCCAAGGCGCAGCTGGCGTAGCAGTTCGACACGCTGCAGGGTATCAATGTCCGAGTGCAGGTAGCGGACCTTGATGCCGTTATCCAGCAGGTAATCGGTGAGATCCTCGGCCATGCGCTTTGTCAGTGTGGTCACAAGCACGCGTTCGTTTTTGTCCGTGCGGCCGCGGATTTCGTCGATAAGGTCATCGATCTGTCCCTTCGTCGGCTTCACGGTGACCTTCGGGTCTACCAGGCCAGTCGGGCGGATGACCTGCTCGACGAACTCGCCTTGCGCTGCCTCAAGCTCGTAGTCGCCCGGGGTCGCGGACATGTAGACCGTCTGGCCGACGCGCGCTTCGAACTCATCAAACGTCAGCGGGCGGTTATCCACCGCGGACGGCAAACGGAACCCGAACTCCACCAGGTTGCGCTTTCGCGACATATCACCCTCGAACATGCCACCGATCTGTGGGACGGTGACGTGCGACTCGTCGATAATGGTGAGGAAGTCTTCCGGGAAGTAGTCGATCAGTGTCGCCGGCGCAGAGCCCGCGGGGCGACCATCCATGTGGCGCGAGTAGTTCTCAATGCCGGAGCAGAACCCGACCTGCTGGATCATCTCCAGGTCATACTCAGTGCGCATACGCAGGCGCTGAGCCTCCAACAACTTTCCTTTGTTCTCCAACTCCTCGAGGCGGTCTGCAAGCTCTTCTTTAATCGCCTCGATCGCCTTTTCCATGCGCTCGTCAGTGGCCACATAGTGCGTTGCCGGGAAGATCCGGACCTCGTCTTCCTGGCTGAGCACATCGCCCGTCAACGGGTGGATGTAGTAAAGCGAATCCACTTCGTCGCCAAAGAACTCCACACGCACCGCGACTTCTTCGTAGGCCGGAATAATGTCCACGGTGTCGCCTTTGACGCGGAAGGTACCGCGCTTGAAGTCGATGTCGTTGCGTTCATATTGGACGTCGACAAGCAGGCGGAGGAAGCGATCACGTTCCACCTCTTCCCCGACGCGCAGGACAACGGAGCGATCCAGGTACGACTGCGGGGTACCCAAGCCATAGATGCAGGACACCGAGGACACCACGACGACGTCGCGGCGCGACAACAATGCGGAGGTTGCGGAGTGACGGAGGCGCTCGACGTCGTCGTTAATGGACGAATCCTTTTCAATGTAGGTATCCGTCTGCGCGATGTAGGCCTCCGGTTGGTAGTAGTCGTAGTACGACACGAAGTACTCCACCGCATTGTTCGGCAGCAGTTGGCGAAGCTCGTTGGCCAACTGCGCAGCCAACGTCTTGTTCGGCGCCATCACAAGGGTGGGGCGCTGTTGCTTTTCGATCAGCCATGCCGCAGTTGCGGACTTACCGGTACCGGTCGCACCCAGTAGCACGACATCGCGCTCGCCGCGGTTGAGGCGTTCATCCAACTCGGCAATGGCGCGCGGCTGGTCGCCAGAGGGTTGGAACTCTGACACCACCTCGAATGGTTTTTCGCGCCGCTCAATCTCACCGACAGGGCGAAACTCGGACTGCGCGAGGACTGGATGTTCAGCAGCAAAAGCCATGCTCGCCAGTGTATCGACGAAACCAAAAACTGGATCTATAAGTAAATCTGCTTGCAGGCAATCACTAAAGACAATACCTTTGTACTTATAGATTTAACAGCGCACTACCAGCGCACGTCGGAAAGTACAGGTGAAGCGTTCTATGCAGATGACTCGAAGACAGATGCTGCGGGCGACCGTGCTGGGTGGAGCGACCCTTGCCTTGGCGTCGTGTACCACCGCCCCCGTCGAGGAGATAAACACCTCTGGTCCACCTCGTCGCGGCGGCAGGCTCCGGGTGGGGCTCGTCGGAGGTTCTTCCACCGACACCGTAGATGCGCACATTCCAACGAGTGCTTCTGACGGCACGCGTTTGATCAACATGTACGACTCGCTCGTACGCTACGACACCAACTACGACCTGCAGTACCGCCTCGCCACGGCTATTGAGCCAAACGACGACGCGACGGTGTGGACCATCACGCTGCGCGATGGTGTGCAGTTCTCAGACGGTCGACCGGTGCGCCCTGAGGACGTCATATTCTCCTACGACCGTATTCGCGATCCCGACAACCCGAAGTCCGGTGCTGCATCGATCAACCACATCGAATCGATGGAGGTCACCGGACCGAATGAGTTGCGCATCTACCTCAATGCCCCGGACGCGACGCTCATTGACAGTCTTGCCGAGTATCAAATGGGCATCGTGCCGGAGGACTACGATCCCAAGAACCCGATCGGCAGCGGCCCTTTCAAGCTTGAGCACTTCTCCCCCGGCCAGTCGACGAAGATGGTGCGCAACGAGAACTTCTGGGGAGAGACTCCCTACCTAGACAGCGTTGTCATCATCGACTTCCAGGAGGAGGACGCCATGCTCAACGCATTGCTGTCTTCCCAGGTTGACGCAATCGGCAGCCTGAACCACTCGCTTGCACGTGTGATCGATGCAGACCCGCGCTTGGACACCCTCATTTCGCAAACCGGCATGTGGTTGCCGCTGACGATGCGCGTGGACGTTGCACCGTTTGATGATGTCCGCGTGCGCCGCGCCATGCGCCTTGCCGCGGACCGCCCGCAATTGGTGGACCAGGTCTACTCCGGCGAAGGTCAAGTGGGCAACGACATGTTCAGCCCGTACGACCCCGCCTACCCGGAGGACATTCCCCAGCGTGGGCAGAATATCGAGGAGGCCAAGCGTCTTCTCGCGGAGGCGGGCTACCCGGACGGTATCGATGTCACCCTCAACGCCGCTGAAATCCAGACCGGCGCGTTACGTAGCGCCCAGGTATACGCAGAGCAGGTCCGTCCTGCTGGCATCAACGTAACTATTAACCAGGTTGATTCCTCGACATTCTTCGCCGACGGCAACTACCTGGAGTACCCGTTCGCGTTGTCGTTCTACTACACGCGAAACTTCCTCCAGCAGGTCAACCAGTGTGCAACGGCGGATTCACCGTTTAACGAGACCCACTGGGTGGACCCGGAGTTCACTGCGTTGGCCAACGAGGCCCGAACGATTGTCGACGACGAAAAACGCAGCGAAATGATCCACGAGCTGCAGCAGCGTCTCTACGACGACGGCGGCTACATCATCTGGGGCTTTGCCAACCAGATTGACGCGTACCACAAATACGTGGTGGGGCTTCAAACCCACCCCGGCGGTATGCCGCTGGGCCAGGCCATGTTCGAGCGAGTTTGGATTGCGGAGGCATAAGCACACATGGGCAAGTTCATTCTTCGCAGGCTCGGGGTGAGTGTCTTCATCCTGTTCGCTGTATCCGTCATCATTTTCTGCGCGACGTTGCTTCTGCCTGGCTCGCCGGCTACGGCAATTTTGGGCCAGCAGGCAACGCCGGAACGTATCGCGGCGCTCGAGGCAGAAATGAATCTCGACCAGCCTCCGGTCACCCGCTACTTGCTGTGGCTGGGAGGCATTTTCACCGGTGACTTGGGCACATCGACGTCCACCGGTGGCCCAGTTTCTGAACTGCTTGGCGAGCCACTGGTGAATTCGCTGGTACTGATGCTGCTCGCCGCGGCAATTTCGATCCCTGTCGGCGTGCTCCTGGGTGTGTATGCGGCGTGGTGGCGCGGTTACAAGCGCGATTCGGCGATCACCTGGGTGACGTTGATTCTCGCTGCGCTGCCGGAGTTCGTCATCGGTATCGCACTGGTCACGTTGTTCGCTACCTCGGTGTTCCAAATTTTGCCGGCAGTGACCATGTCACCTCCGGGCAGTCGTGTGTGGGAGTTCCCAATGCAGCTGGTGTTGCCAACCTTGACTCTCGCGTTCGTCGTCACGCCTTATGTGGCGCGTATGACTCGCGCAACGATGATCGAGGCACTGGAATCGGGCTACGTCGAGATGGCGCGACTGAAAGGCGTGCCCGAGCGTCGCGTGGTGTTCCGTCATGCGCTGCCCCACGCGGTCGGGCCCATTGCACAGGTCGTCGCAATCCAGCTCGCGTGGCTGGCTGGCGGCATTGTGGTCGTCGAGTATCTGTTCCGCTACCCCGGCCTCGGCGTCGCGCTCATCGATGCGGTGAACTACCGCGACGTACAAGTTGTTCAGGCTGTCTCACTGCTGATCGCCGCGGTATATGTCGTGGTCAACCTACTGGCGGATCTTGTCAGCATTGCGGCTAACCCGAAGTTGAGGAGTAACTGATGTCTGCACCAGTACACCCCCAAGAACCAGGGAAAACCCCGAAACCCGTGGTCGACGATTCTGAACTGAAAACGTCGGTGTCCAAGCCGGAACCATTGCTGTCCCGAATTTGGGCACAGTCCGAAGGCAAGGTCGGACTCGTCTTGACGGGGCTTGTCATCGCGTTGGCGGTCGTCGGGTATTTCTTCGCCGAGCAGATCACCGGTCGCAGCACAACGGAGTTCATCGGCCTGCCATTTACGGACATCGGAGTGTTTGGCACCGATAACCTTGGCCGTTCGGTGCTGTCTCGCTTCGTTGCCGGTGGCCTCATCCTGTTGGTGACCGCGTTTTTGGCCACGGTCCTCGGCATGGTTGTCGGCACCATCATCGGCATGATTGCGGGATACGCAGGTGGCAAAGTCGATTCGGTGCTGATGCGGCTCAACGACGTGATTTTGGCGTTCCCACAGCTAATTTTTGCCATGTTGGCCATCGTTATTTTTGGCCCCTCAGCAACCGTGCTCGTCCTGGTCATTGGTTTGACGCACGCGCCTCGCATTGCCCGTGTGGCACGTGCTGCGACGATGTCCGTGACAAACGAGGACTACATCCGCGCCGCCCAGATGTATTCGGTGCCGCACTGGAGAATTCTCATCCAGGAGATCGCGCCCAACATCACCGGCCCGCTGGCTGTGGAGGCGGGTCTGCGTCTGACCTACTCCATTGGTTCGATTGCCTCGCTGTCCTTCCTTGGCCTTGGCATCCAGCCGCCGGCTGCGGACTGGGGTTTGATGATCAACGAGAACCGCATCGCACTATCGCTGCAGCCGTGGGGCGTGCTTCTGCCGGTGGCTGCGGTTGCTGTGCTGACTATCGGCACCAACATGTTGGCCGACGCCACAGCGCGCGCCACCGCAACCACTGCTACACCGCCAAAGCGCGGCCGCAACCAGACCATCGACCCGGAACGGGTGCCGAAGCACGAGCCCATCCGCCACAACGGATAGCAGCAAAGGGGAATGACGAATGACTACCGCGATATCCGCGAACCAAGACGGCAACACCAAGTCGTCAGATGATTTTGTGCTCAGCGTGAGCGACCTTCGCCTGGGCACGTTGGAAGGCGCTGAGATCCTCCACGGTGTGGACTACACGCTGAAACGGGGCGAGATTGTCTGTCTAGTCGGCGAGTCCGGCTCGGGCAAAACTACTGCCGGTTTGGCTGCTATGGGTCATCTTCGCCCGGGACTGATGCTTTTCGACGGCACCGTGACCCTCCATTCCGCAAACGGAACCGACTATGACGTCCTCAACCTCAGCGAAGCTGATCTGCGGGAACTTCGCGGCAGCCGCATCGCGTATGTGCCGCAGGATCCGGCACTGAGTTTGAACCCGACGATGCGTATCGGTGAACAGATCCGTGAAGTGCTCGACGTGCACTCCTTCGATGGCGATGCTGGTGCTCGTGTCCGCGAAGTCATGCGCGACGTGGATTTGCCGGACACCGACGAATACTTGGCCCGTTGGCCGCACCAGCTCTCTGGTGGCCAACAGCAGCGCGTCGGTATCGCAATGGCGTTCGCCATGTACCCGGACGTGCTGATTCTCGACGAGCCTACGACCGGCCTCGACGTATCCACCCAAGCCCACGTGCTGGACACCGTGCGCGAGATGACGCACAAGAACGACATCGCTTCGTTGTACATCACGCACGATCTTGCAGTGGTGGCTGAGTTGGCGGACCGTGTCGTGGTTATGCTGCGCGGTGACATCGTCGAAGAAGGCCCTGCGCAGGCGGTGCTGTACAACCCACAGCACCCGTATACTCAAAAGCTTCTCGCCGCGATTCCAGATTTGCCGGGTCGAAAGAACATCACCGGCCACGGCATCGCCTCTGCCGTCCAGGTTGAGGAGCGCGATAGCGCTGCCCCGCTGCTGCAGGTGAACAATCTGGAGATGGCCTACGGCGACAACAAGGTCCTCCACGGCATTGATCTCACGCTCGAGGAGGGTGAGTCGATTCTTCTGCTCGGCGAGTCTGGCTCCGGCAAGACAACGTTGGCTCGATCAATCGCAGGTCTCAACCCTGGCTACACCGGAGAGGTGCGCCTGCGGGGCGAACTGCTTGAGCACGGCAGCCGCGAGCGCACCGTGGATCAGCGTCAGTACGTTCAGTACATCTTCCAGTCGCCGTTTTCCTCGTTGAACCCGCGGCGCACGATCGGTGAGTCGCTGAGCGTGCCACTTGTCATGTCGGGCAAGTTGTCGCGGAAGGAGCACCGCAGGGTCGTCGAGGACGTCTTGGAAGCTGTCCAGCTCGACCGGAGTTTCTACGACCGTCGCCCGGGTGATCTGTCCGGTGGTGAGCGCCAACGCGCTGCGATTGGGCGTGCGCTCGTGAATGCTCCTGACGTGTTGGTGTGCGACGAGATCACGTCGGCTCTCGATGTGTCGGTCCAGGCATCGATCCTCGAGCTTCTTGCAGACCTTCGCGCAGAGCGCGGTCTATCGATGCTGTTTGTCACCCACAACATTGCGCTGGCACGTCACACCGCCACGCGTATTGCGGTGCTGAACAAGGGCGTTATCGTGGACGAAGGGCCAGTCGATGATGTTCTTGAGCGGCCAACGCACGAGTACACCAAGTCCTTGTTAGCAAATATCCCGGAACTTTAACTCTCTTTGAAGAAAGGCTTTTAAGTGCCCATTACTCCGCACCCGTTGACGCGCGATCTGAAAGCTTTGCCAGTTCCGGATCTTTCGTCCACGCTCGAGGCTTACATTCATGCGCTTGAGGCGGTTCTCGACGAGACCGAGCTTGCAGAAGCGAAGGCGATCGTCGCTGACTTCGCGCAGTCGCAAGCCCCGCGTCTCGACGAGGCACTGCGGCAGCGCGCAGCAACCCGTGAGGCCGAAGGCACGAACTGGCTTTCCGACGAGTGGTATTCGAGCTACCTGGCAACCCGTGGGCCACTGACACTGACGACGAACGTGGGTTTCCAGCTGGCGCTGCCATCTGAGGAGACTGGCTTGGACCGTGTGGTTGACGGCATCCGGCGAGCGTTGGTTGTTCACCTCCAAGCTGCGGGAGATGACTTGCCGGACTACGTGGACGCGCGCGGCAACCGCATTACCCAAGACCAGTGGTTTGTCTTTGGCGGAGGGCTGCGCCACCCGAGTGCCGGTGAGGATGAGATCATCGTCGCCACCGCAGGCACTGCCAACCGCGAGATCGGCGTGTTTGTCGATGGGCACCTTTACGCAGTACCCGTGACCGACGAGGCTGGCGAGCCGATTGCAGCTCCGAACCTGCGAAACGCGCTTGAGACGGTTCTGGACGCCCCGCGCAAGCAGAGCGTGGACTTCAACGCGGCATCGCTGCTCGGCTCCGAAACGCTTGCAGAAGTACTGCCGGACATGTTGGCACAGGGCGACAACGGCGATGTGTACAAACGTCTGCAGGAGTTCCTCTTCACCGTCGACCTGATCGACTACGGAGTAACCACACACGCTTCCGACGAGGAGCGGATCAACGAACTGACCTTCCTCCCCCGTGGTGCATGGACGTACAAGCCGCTGAGCTACCAGTTCAGCCTGACAGATCCCTCGAGTGCAGTGCACGTTGAGCACTCGTGCCAGGACGGCGGAACCCTCGTTACCGCGATCACGCGCATGCAAGAAGCGGAGATCGGTGTCGGCGCAGATTTCGTCGCAAAGCCGCAGGAACTGCGCTGGGATCTCGATAACGCGCTCACCACGCGCATCGAGAAGAGCGTTGCCGAGGTTGCGGGCGCGGCGGAGAAATTGCGTACCCGCATCGTGCACGTGCCGTTTGACCAGCCTGCGGACCTGCCGTTGAAGTTCAGCCGCGATGCTTCAGCGCAGTTAATGATGACTATCGCGCAGCAACTGACCTACGGCCGAGTACGCGCGGCATATGAGGCCGTTGACATGCGTGAGTTCCGTGCCGGACGCACGGAGTGCTTGCGCGCCGCCACACCCGAGGCTGCTGCTTTTGCGCGAGCGCTTGTGGAGGGTACGGCTGAACAGGCTGGCCTCGAGGACGCCATCAACGCGCATCGGGCATGGGTGAAGCGGTGCAAGTCTGGCAACGGCTTCGACCGACATATCCAGATGATGGCGACTATCGACGACACTCACGCATTCTTCAACGACACGCGTGTAACCGCTGCTCGTCGCGATTTCTTATCCACGACCTCGATCGGCGGCGCTGCTCAGATCGTTCGCTACTGCTTCGCACCGGCGTTGCCAGAAGGGTTCGGCATCGCGTATACCCCGCTGCACGACGATACGGAGTATTGCGTCTCCTGGAACGCAGCGACTGCCGAACAGCCGGAAGAGTTCCTGGCCAACCTGACAAAGGCCGGCGAGTTGCTCTGGCAGTTCTGCGCTACGTTGAGCACAAACGCTGAGTAAGGACAGTCAGACGGCGTACTTTCGCACTTCGGCAAGCCACTGGTCAAGTTCGCCTGCGTCCTCCCACATGGAGTAGAGCTCCGAGCCACCTGGTCGAAGAATCGAACGGGCGCGCCGTCTGATCCACTGCCGATCGTCGAATGTGAACGGCGAATCGACGCCGGCACCACTATGTCGCTCGGGGAGATGTCCGTTAAGCATGGCAGCAAGCGCGATGACGGATGCAGCCTCATCAGTTCCCAGCGACCCAAGCCCACAATCGAAACGGAATTGGGCAATGTCGAATGTGCCGTTGACCACTGCGTCAACCGCTTCGATTGCGGGGTCGTTATCAAACGGCCCTGTATCCCAAGTTCCCATACCGCGTCACGCTAAAAGGCGTAGGTAAATCAATGATTGCCATAGAGTGAATTTCTGCGGTATTTCCAGTGAGAAACTCACGCGTCAATCATCCGTACGACCTTTTCTACCTGTGCTGCAAGTGCCTCGAGCGGCCCGTTGTTATCCACAACGATGTCGGCTGCCGCCCGTCGGGTGTCGTCGTCAACCTGCTGCGCGATGCGCGCCCGCGCGTCCGCTTCAGTGAGCCCCCGCTTGTCGACGAGCCTGCGTACCCGCTCGTCCACATCAACATCGACGACGACCGTCATGTCCATGTCGTGGTGTAGGCCGAGATCCACAAGCAACGGCATGTCGTAAATCACCGCGCGAGCGCCTGCCTTCTCTGCCTCATCGAATCGCCGGTTGGATTCAGCGCGGATGGCCGGGTGCGTTAAAGCGTTCAATTTCTCCGTTTGCTCCGTCGAAGAGAAAGCGCGTTTCGCCAGCTCTGCGCGGTTTAAGGCGCCGGTGTCGTCGATAAGGTCCTCGCCAAAAACCTCCGCGACCTGTGCGAGCACCGGTGAGCCTGGTTCCATGATCTCTCGTGCGATCTGGTCGGCGTCCACTACTGGGAAGCCTTCGTCTGCCAGCATTCGTGCGACTGTGGATTTGCCGCTGCCGATTCCGCCCGTGAGTCCAACTTTCTTCATGCATGTGAAGATAGCAAAGCGCCCCGCCCACCATGACGGTGATGCGGGGCGCTGACGCTGATTGCTTAAAGGCAATCCCTAAGCACGAACTCGTCGTGGCTTAGTTGCCAGCAAGCTTGTCGCGCAGAGCAGCGAGCTGCTCGTCGGAAGCCAGCGAGCCGATGTTCTCCTCAGCCTGGTCAGCTGCCGGAGCTGCAGCTGCAGACTCAGAGGAGTAATTGGCCTGATCGCCAGCCTGCTCTGCAGCCTCGGCTGCAGCGGCGCGGTGACGCTCGATCTGGGCAGCGTGTGCCTGGTGGCGACGCTCTGCCTCGGCGTAACGAGCCTCCCACTGCTGGCGAGCCTCGTCGTAGCCTTCCATCCACTCGTTGGTCTCCGGGTCGAAGCCCTCCGGGAAGATGTAGTTGCCCTGCTCGTCGTAGGAGTCGGCCATGCCGTAGCGGGACGGATCGAACTCCTCGGTGAAGTCCTCGTCAGCCTGCTTGAGCGACAGGGAGATGCGACGACGGTCCAGGTCGATGTCGATGACCTTGACCATGACCTCTTCGCCGACGTTGACAACCTGGTCCGGCACCTCGACGTGGCGCTGTGCCAGCTCGGAGATGTGGACGAGGCCCTCGATGCCCTCCTCGACGCGCACGAACGCACCGAACGGGACGAGCTTGGTGACCTTGCCCGGCACAATCTGGCCCACAGCGTGGGTGCGGGCGAAGACGCGCCACGGATCCTCCTGGGTCGCCTTCAGCGACAGGGAGACGCGCTCGCGGTCCAGATCGACGTCGAGCACCTCGACGGTGACCTCGTCGCCAACGGTGACAACCTCGGACGGGTGGTCAATGTGCTTCCAGGACAGCTCGGACACGTGGACCAGGCCGTCGACACCGCCGAGATCGACGAAAGCGCCGAAGTTGACGATGGAGGACACGACACCCTTGCGTACCTGGCCCTTCTGCAGCTGGTGCAGGAAGTCGGAGCGAACCGCGGACTGGGTCTCCTCCAGGTACGCGCGGCGGGACAGGACGACGTTGTTGCGGTGCTTGTCCAGCTCGATGATCTTCGCCTCGAGCTCCTGGCCGATGTACGGCTCCAGGTCGCGGACGCGGCGCATTTCAACCAGGGATGCAGGCAGGAAGCCGCGCAGCCCGATGTCCAGGATGAGGCCGCCCTTGACGACCTCGATGACCGTACCGGTAACCGGCTGGTCGTTGTTCTGCAGCTCCTCGATGGTGCCCCAAGCACGCTCGTACTGAGCACGCTTCTTGGACAGCATCAGGCGGCCTTCCTTGTCCTCCTTGGTCAGGACAAGCGCGTCGATCTCATCGCCGACCTCGACCACGTCCTCCGGGTCAACGTCGTGCTTGATGGAGAGCTCGCGGGTGAGGATGATGCCCTCGGTCTTGTAGCCGATGTCGAGCAGGACCTCGTCGTGGTCAACCTTGACCACGGTGCCGGTGACGATGTCACCGTCGTTGAAGTACTTGATGGTCTCGTCGACTGCGGCGAGGAATTCCTCAGGGCCACCGATGTCGTTGATGGCAACCTGGGGTGCGTTGGTAGTGCGCATAAGTAGTATGTGCTCCGAAAAAATAGGAGATCGTGATTGGACAGAAGCGTCTCTCTCAGCAGCGTAAGCGCCGAAACGCTCGCGAGTGCTGATCTCGCAGCGGGCTGGTCGCCACACCCTCCTATTACGATGGACGCCAAGCTCGCGCGTAGACACGCCCGCACGAGTGTAGACACTTTCCGCAGCTAGAGCAAATGATCTGGACCCCGGGCACTGCAACGCAGTTTATAAGCAAGGGACTACCATGACGTAAGTCCATAACTCTACAACTCAGAAAGTGTGTTCACCCTATGTGGAAACGCAGCCTTGCCGTCGCAGCATCGTTCGTCGGCATCGTCGTCGGAGCGGGTTTTGCCTCCGGCATGGAAGCACTCCAATACTTCGTCGCCTACGGCACCCAGGGCTTTTGGGGTGTAATCGTTGCTGGCGTGACCATGCTGCTAGCCGCCACCGCGTTTGTCACATTCGGGTCGTATTTCCTCGCCGACGAACACAATGAAGTCTTCTACAAGGTGGCATCGAAGCCTGCCGCGTTCCTCATGGACTGGTCTGCGGTTATCTGCATGTTCTCCGTTGGCTTCGTCATGTTTGCTGGCGCAGGCTCGAACCTAAACCAAGCATTCGACTGGCAGATTTGGGTGGGCGCGGTACTCATGCTTGCACTGATGCTTATCGTCGGCCGATTCGACGTTGACCGCGTCGCCTCTGTCATCGCTTGGGCAACTCCCCTGCTGGTGATCTTTGTGCTCATCGGCGCGATCTATTCGTTCACCCAGATCAGCGTCGACTGGTCTGAGGTGGATAACTTTGCGCGCAACGAAGTAAACCGCGCTGACGGCACCCCGTACTGGTTCTTGGGTGCACTCAACCACACGGGACTAAACGCCCTATGCGGTGTCTCGATGGCGATCGTGATGGCCGGTGATGAGTTTGACACTAAGAGCACGCGGATTGGCGGAGTCCTTGGTGGACTCATTTACGTGGCACTTCTTGCCCTTCTTGTAGCCGCGCTGCTCATGCAGGTCGAGGCAGTAAACGGCCACGACATGCCACTTTTGACCGTGCTGGATAACGTCCACCCAGTCCTGGGCTTCATCATGACCTGGGTGATCTTCCTCATGGTGTTCAACACCTGTTTGGGCATGTTCTACGCGCTGGCAAAGCGACTCACCAGAAAGAACCCAGAGCGCTTCTACCCGGTCTATGCCATCGCCTGCATTGTCGGTTTTGGCCTTTCCTTCGCCGGCTTCCAGCCGCTCGTTTCCAACCTGTACCCGATCCTGGGCTACCTCGGCCTGTTCGTGATGACAGTGATGACCGTCGTCTACTTCCGCCACCGCACCCGCCTGAAAGAAGAAGGCGAGCGCCGCGCTCAAGCTGTTGAGGCCGCGCTTGACGACGACACCTCGGACGAGATTGAAGATCTCGCTGAAGACTCCAATCTCGAGGAGGATGAATTTAAAGAAGCAGTTGAAGACGCAGTCGAGGATGCCTCCGACGAGAAAACCGTCAGTGACGTGTAGGCCAATCAGGCCTCGCTAACACCCCAGCGGGGGTAGGTGTCGGGGGTAGGATTTTGGCACTTACCCCCACGTAACTAAAGGATCCAAAAAGCCGTTCACCTGTCCACATAAGCTGCGACTTATTAGACATTCCGTCACATGCTTAACAGTTACTGTGTATTGCTTGTGCGCCCGCTCAGTAGCAATTAAGGTTTTACCTGGTTCTTGAGGAATAGCCCCAGAACAGAGTGAAATCTAAGCACTGCCTGAGGCTCGGTACCTAATCGAGAACCCCGCCGCTAGGTGGTAACAAAATAGAAAGAGGAAATGGCCTGGGGGGTTGGGCCACGTCGGGGGATACGGTAACTGGGGACGCCGTACTCGAGGCGGGCATCAGATGAAGTTTGCGTGCTTCACGTGATGCCCGCCTCGTGCTTTCCCGAAACGTACTCGCGGCTAGTGCGCCGCCTCTTCCCAGTTTGCGCCAGTACCTGCAGACACCTCTAGCGGGACGAGGAGTTCGATTGCCTTGTCCATTTCGCGCTCCACGATCGCTTGGACGGCGTCTAGCTCGCCCGGGGCAACCTCGAGCACCAACTCATCGTGCACCTGCAGGAGGACACGTGATGCGTAGTCGCGCAAGGCGTCGTCGACACGAAGCATCGCAACCTTGATGATGTCCGCAGCAGTGCCCTGGATCGGGGCGTTCAGCGCCGCACGCTCGGCGTTCTCCCGCGCGATTCGGTTGTCACTTGTGAGTTCCGGCAAGTAGCGGCGGCGACCGAACACCGTCGAGGTGTAGCCGTCGCGACGCGCCTGCTCGACGACCTCATCAAGGTAGCGCTTTACCCCGCCGAATCGTTCGAAGTAGTTCTCCATAATGCCCTTCGCCTCACCGGCAGAGATCGACAACTGATGCGACAGGCCGTAGGCAGACAAGCCGTAGACGAGGCCGTAGGACATTGCCTTGACCCGGCGACGTAGCTCTGGCGTGACCTGATCGATCGGAACATCAAACACGCGGGAGCCAACGAAGTTGTGCAGGTCCTCCCCCGCCCGGTACGCCTCGATCAGGCCCTCGTCTTGGCTGAGGTGCGCCATCACACGCATCTCAATCTGCGAGTAGTCGGCGGTAAGCAGGCATTCGTAGCCCTCGCCAACTACAAATGCAGAGCGGATCTTGCGCCCGGCCTCAGTACGCACCGGAATGTTCTGCAGGTTCGGCTCCGCCGAGCTGAGACGCCCCGTCGAGGCCACAGTCTGATTAAACGTGGTGTGGATCCGGCCATCCGGCTGCACCGTCTTAATCAAGCCTTCCACCGTGGACTTCATCTTCTGGTGCTCACGGTGCGCGAGCAGATAATCGAGGAACGGGTGCGGATTCTTCTCTGCGAGTGCTTCGATCTCAGCCGCAGCAGTCGAGTAGCCCGTTTTCGTCTTCTTCGTCTTCGGCAGCGCAAGCTTGTCAAAGAGCACGACAGAGAGCTGCTTCGGGCTAGATAGGTTCAGGTCCGGCTCGTCGACCAGCTGACGCGCCTGCTCTTCGACCTGCTCAACCTTGTGCGTCAGGTCCTTGCGCAGCCCCTCCAGAACGTCCAGATCAACGGCGATGCCAATGTGCTCCATTTCCGCGAGCACCGTGACCAGTGGCAGTTCGAGGTCCGCGTACAACTCGTAGGAGTTGATCTCGCGCAGGTCCTTGGACAACTCTGCGGCAAGCTCCAGAATCGCCGCAGCCGCATCCACGTCGCCCGAATCATCCAGCAAGCTCAGCTGATCAGAGCTGGTGCTGAGCTGGCGCTGCAGGTGACGCTGGTACACATCCTCGAGCGCATACGTGCGCTGGCCGGGACGCAGCAGATACGCCGCGATCGCAGTGTCGTGTGCGATACCGCGCAACTCGATGCCGCGGCCACGCAGCATGTGATAGGCAGCCTTGGCTTCGTGCAGGAACTTCGGGTCATCCGACTCGAGCCAGGTCTTCAGCGCCTTGTCCTCATCAGCCGACAGATCGGCGGCAAGTTTCGCAATGCCGTGGCGCTGCTTATCGACGATAGCCAGCGCCGTCAGATCACCAGATCCAGGCGTCGCCGTACCGGAAAGGTACAGGGCAAGGCCTTGACCTTCATGGGACCTCAGCCAGGTGTCCAGCGACTCGTTATCAACCGTCACGTCAGCCAGCTCCACCGTCTCAGGTTCGGGTGCGCTGCCATCGGTCGGTACAGCGGCGAGCACGCGTTCGCGCAGATTCACGCCGAACTCGAGGTCGTCGAAACGCGCCGCAACCTGGGCGACATCGGCTGGCTTGAGTTCGAGATCACCCGGCGCCACGGGCAGTTCCACATCGGTGACCATCGCGGTAAGTTCACGGTTCAACCGCACCTGATCAATGCGCTCGCGGAAGTTGTTGGCTGCTTGCCCCTTTAACTCGTCCGCATGCTCGATAAGCCCCTCGAGTGTGCCGTACTGCGTAATCCACTTGGTGGCGGTCTTCTCCCCCACTTTCGGCACATTCGGCAGGTTGTCCGAAGGGTCACCGCGCAGGGCCGCGAAGTCCGGGTACTGCTCAGGCGTCAGGCCGTATTTCTTCTCCACCTCCGCCGGGTTAAAGCGCGTCATCGTAGACACGCCACGCATTGGGTACAGGAGGGTCGTGGTGTCGTCGACAAGCTGGATGTAGTCGCGATCACCACTGACCAGAACAATCTCGTAGTCACCATCTGCACGAGCCTGGGTCACAAGCGTGGCGACGATATCGTCCGCCTCAAAGTTCTCCTTGCTCAAGGTCACAATGCCGAGACCCCCCAGCACGTCCTCAATCAGCGGAACCTGGCCCTTGAACTCGGGCGGGGTCGCGTCGCGCTGCGCCTTGTACTCCGGGAAACGCTCCGTACGGAACGTCTTTCGGCCCACATCGAACGCGACAGCAGCGTGCGTCGGTTTTTCGTCGGAAAGAATATTGGCAAACATGGACAAGAATCCGTACACCGCATTCGTGTGCTGCCCACCCGACGTGGAGAAGTTCTCCGCAGGCAACGCATAGAACGCGCGGAAGGCCATCGAGTGGCCGTCGATCAACAGCAAACGCTTGGATTTTTCCGATGTTGTAGTCACGGTCAGCCAGTCTAGCGGGCGCCACGACACGACCTTCCGCACCTAATCCACCTGCGATTTCACACATCGGGGTGAACTGCGATACACTTTCGCGCGTCGCCCCAGTAGCCCAATTGGCAGAGGCAACGGATTCAAAACCCGTCCAGTGTGAGTTCGAGTCTCACCTGGGGCACCACTCGGGAGGGGGTTTCGGAAAAATTTTCCGAAACCCCCTCCCCTTTCGTTTTCAGCAAGAAGTGACACGGCCTGCTGGTAAACATCGCTTTCCTAAACCTCAAAACCCGGAAATTCACCACCAGGCCGAGTCGGAAGCAAGCAACGACACGTTGACGGCAGCACAGGAGATCGCGGTCGCCAATGGTGGTCCGGCCCCGCCCCGCATGAGGCGAACCAAGAGCGCTATAGAGAATTAGCGGAGGTAATCGAGTACCAGCTCACTGAGACGAAAACGGCATAAGCGAAAGGAAGAACGAGCGGAACGAAGGCACCTATAGCAATACAGACCGCAAGCAAGCCGACGGACTTAAGTCCACCTTTGAGCTCTGTAGATGACGCAACGAGAAGCACTGTCGGTATGGCAACGACGAAAAGAAGAGCGATGAGCAGAAGAGCAGGCGCCCCGTGTAAATACCCCGCAAGAAGAGTCCCGATGCCCGCGCAAATCCACAAGAGCTTTTGCAGGCTCACAATTCGTACCTCCGGCTATTTGTTAGGCGTATTTGCACGAGCTTAGTTAACCCTTCTTTTCCTTCTTGCGGGCTTCTCTGCGTTCGCGGCGTCGAGCGCGTTTGGCTTTGCGGATATCGACGACCCACCGAGGCACAAACGGCCACGGAAGTGGAATCCCGAACGCGCCCGTAAAACCAATGATTCCGATGCCCCCGGCAGCCATGCATAAAACAAGCAACACCGTTTCAACAGGCTCGGGAAGGTTCATAATTCCGAACAAAACGAAGGCACTGGCAGTACCAATAACCAGCGATCCGTAGGGATAGACGAAGAGCGCGCCATCGCTCTCTGAACCGTTTACATCGCCCTCGTCGTACCATTCCTCCGTTTTGGGCGCCCTTCGCACGCCCTGGATGTAGAAGGTCCAGCAGGCGATCATCAACAGGACTCCACCGATACAGACCAGCAGCACAGTAATATCAAGATCCCTGCTCATAGAGTATGACCTCCAAGGCTTGAGTGTCAGGTACCAAACAAGCTACCAGCGTCTGATCAAGCAAGCTCGGGAGCAATTTGAAGGTTCGCGGCTAGTTGATCAGGCCGTAGCTGCGCCAAATCTTGAGCATCTTGGGCCGGTTTTTGTAACGGATGGCTAGCTCTTCCATCTTTTCCAGCACTGCCTTACGCGCGACTGGATCGGCCGGGAAGCAGTCGATGATTTGCGTCGCCGATGCGGCAGCCTGCTTGTACGCCCTGTCGCCACTTGCCCGAGCAATGTGCTCAGGTTCCCTGAGCATGATTTCAAGTGCACGTTCCGGGTCGTGACTGGATAGCACTGAACGGGCGAATTCAAATGCAGAGTGAACGTCGACCTCGTCGCTATCTATCACCGACAGGCCCAATTCCGGATCGTTGAATCTCATTGCCGCTTGCAGGAGCATCACGTCTCTGCCCGGGATGCCCTCTGGGATGAGGTCGATCACGTCTTCGGTCACTCCCGGTCCATGGATCACGCGGTCAAATGTCACTGTTCCCGGGTTTTCTTTGAACTTCTCAATGCGGTAGTCCAACAACGCTTTGTCTCCCAGGTAGGCGCGCAATCGGTTTTCAAAGAAATCGATTTCGTTCCACTGGATCGGTGTATCCCACTTCGAAAGGACTGCTTTGACCTCATCTTTCCTGCCCCGTGACTCATAGAACTCGATGAGGTCCTTCACGGAGTTACCGTCGAGCAGCATTGATTCGATCTGGTCGTCGTCGCCACGCAAGAATGCAACATCGAGGAAGAGCGCCTTGGCACCGTACTTCGGTGGATTCGCCTCAAAGGCTGCGGCGATTGATTCGACCGCATCAGCGCCGAGAAGTCCCGCGTAGGCCCTCAGATCAGGCTCAACAAACGGCGCTTCCAGTGTCTCCTTCACCAACCACTTGGCAAGTTTTTGTTGGTCCTCAACGCCGTCAGCGCATGCTCGCGCGTGCAGGTCGAAGCATCGATGCAGCTCGTCGCCGAGCATCCCGGAAGAATCATCCGCACGTCCCAAAACCGCATTCAACCTCGTGATCGCGCGCTCAATTTGGGGGCGTACTGCGACGCCACGGTGCTCATCAACGTACGCCTCCACCACGTCAAGGGCATCGCTCCAGTGCCGTGCGAGTTCCATACTTTGCCAATAATCCCGAAATCCACTGCTCTTCCGCGATGCAGCGGTGATCGCCGATTTCACGTGTTCACGGACTTGTTTGTCATCGCCCGAACTCTTCAAGGCGTTAAACTCCAGCATCTCTTCGACCTCTGGAATCTGCCGCAGATGGTGAATGAGTCGCCGCAGTTCATCTGGGCTGGCAGAATCCACGTAGGTGTCCACCGCGTCTGGAGCCGACTCGTTGGAGGTAGCAGAGGAATCGGTAACCGCGGAATCGTCGAACGAGAGCTCGTTCGGGATGAGCAGCGCAAGTGCGACTGCCACCGCGTGTTTACACCATTGCGTGCCCACCGGGCAGTCGCACGTAGTGCCAACCCGATCCCCTTGCACAAACAATGTCGTTCGGTATGTCCACGTCCCTTGGACTGCGGCCTGAACTTCAGATTCAGTATCGCTAAGGATGGTGACATCTGCGGAGGAGATTTTTTTCCCTCGGTTAAATGCTCCTGAACCTGCGGCGTCTTCGATGGTTTCTTCTGTCAGCCAGCCCAAAATGGTGGTAGTCATTTCGCCAGTCTAACGCAGGTAGAGAAGAGCAACATGGGCATTAGGCGATGGCTTGGTTAGACTACGGCGCATGCGCCAGACCTATATCGCCGGCTTTGTCGCCGGAGCACTCATGTTGACCACGCTGACGGTTCCCGCACATGCACAGGAAGGGGCAGCGCAAGAGGACGCTCCAGTCTCCCCGAGCAACGCGCTGAAGGACACCATCGATTCGTTTGCTGCGCTGTCTGACGCGACCAGCTCGGCAAAGAAGGACGCTGAGAGCAACAAGGACAGCACAGACGGCAAGGACTCCAAGGACAAGCCGAAGGGGCTCATCGAGGCTCTTGAGCCGAACCCGGAGAAGGATCCGATGTACATCGATCCGGAGAAAAACCCGCTGAAGAAGGTGTCTAGCTCCGAGATGTTTACCGAGTGGACCGACGACATGGAAGAAGGCGAAGGCAAGGAGGTCGTCCAAGCTTGGGCAAGGGGCTCTTCCATCCCGGATACTGCTAACCCGGTTGAGCTGTGGAAGATGGAAGCCCAGGGCTCCGCAAAGATGGGCAAAGGGCTTTTCACCGGCGATTTCGCCCTGAGCTCAGAAGGATCCAGCCAGCGTACTTCCGTGTGGATCCCGGTCGTCCTCGGCATGATGGTCATTGGCCAGATCATTGAGCTGGCTATGCGTGGTATTCGTATGGCAACACAGTAGTTTCTACTGCTCGGGCGGTGCGTTTTATCATCCCGCATTCGGCGCGTAATATACGGGACTACGCAAGTATTCATCGTATGCGGGAGACCAATGCATTACCCACCCCACGCAAAGCGGCGTCTTTTCGCCGCTGTGCTCGCCGCGGCCCTGCCGCTCGCGGGCTGCGTTACTAACACAGAGGGCGGCAACCCGGACGGCTGGGAGCCGATCGTTCCGGACGCCGTACCTGAGATTGCGGCGATGGTGCCGCCAGAAATTGCCGCAGACGGCGTGCTCAACGTCGGCGCGAACCCACCGTTCGCCCCGTTCGAGTTCAAAGACTCCACCGGGCAGGTCATCGGTGTGGAGATGGACATTGCCCGTGCACTCGCTGGTGTCATGGGGATGGACTTCGATGTTGCAGACATGGACTTCTCGATGATCCTGCCCGCTGTCTCCAGTGGCAGCCTCGACGCCGGTGCTTCAGGTTTTACCGATAACGAGGAACGCCGCCAGACCTTCGACTTCATCAATTTCCTCTACGCGGGTATTCAGTGGGCTGCCGCTCCTGGCGCCGACGTGGATCCGAATGATGCGTGCGGTTTGACGGTCTCGGTGCAGCGTACGACGGTTTCGGAGACCGACGACGTTCGTCCGAAGTCAGAAGCCTGCGAAGCAGCGGGCAAGGACCCGATTACTGTGCTTGCCTTCGACACAGCAGACAACGCAGCGCTTGCAACGCTTGTCGGGCGCGCCGATGCTTACAGCGCCGACTCCCCTGTTACCGCGTGGGCTGTGGAGCGCTCCGACGGCAAGATGGAAATGATCGGCGACATGTTTGACGCCGCGCCGTACGGCATTGCTGTGCCGAAGGGTTCTGCGCTTGCGCCGGCGATGGCTGCCGCGATGCAGCACCTCATCGATACCGGCGATTACCAGCGCATCCTTGCGCAATGGAATATCTCGACAGGTCTGCTCGACCAGGCTTTGATTAACGAACAACCAGTGGGAGAACACTAAGCATGAGCACCCCATATTCCCAGTACGTCGCCTCTCAGGGCGAACGCAAGCGTCCTGAGCGTATCGAGGCGAAACCGTTGCGCCACCCTGGACGGTGGACGCTCGCAGTGATTCTTGTGCTGCTTGTGGTCTGGTTTGTCATCGGCGCGGCCCGAAACGAGGCTTACGGCTGGGACATCTACTTCCAGTACCTGCTGGATACCCGCATCGCTATGGCGGCCCTGCACACCATTGCAATCACGGTGCTGGCGATGCTGCTCGGCGTTGTCGGCGGTGTGCTGTTGGCCGTCATGCGCATGAGCCCGAACCCGGTGTTCAAGACGGTGGCGTGGGTGTTCCTGTGGATCTTCCGTGGTACCCCGGTCTACGTCCAGTTGATGTTCTGGGGCTTGATTGGCGCGATCTACGACTCGATCAACGTCGGCTTCGCCCAGATTCCGCTTGAGCCGTTTACCTCTTCAGCGTTTACCCTGGCCGTTGTTGGCCTCGGTTTGAATGAGGCCGCCTACATGGCAGAGATCGTCCGCTCTGGTGTCTCCGCTGTGCCGGAAGGCCAGGTTGAGGCCTCCAAGGCGTTGGGTATGAGCTGGGGTCAGACAATGACCCGAACCGTGTTGCCACAGGCAATGCGCATCATCATCCCGCCGACCGGCAACGAGTTCATCTCCTTGCTCAAGACCTCCTCGCTCGTCGTTGCTGTGCCGTACTCGCTTGAGCTTTACGGCCGCTCTATGGATATCGCCGCCGCCCTGTTCCAGCCAGTGCCGCTCCTGCTGGTGGCTGCGACCTGGTACCTGGTGATCACGTCGTTGCTCATGGTCGCCCAGCACTACCTGGAGCGCTACTTCGACCGCGGTGCTACCCGCCAGCTCACTGCTCGCCAGCTCGCCAGCCTGGCTGACGCCGAGGGCACCATTCCGAACAACGTTGAAATTGTCGAAGAACCGCAGAAGAAGGGACAGCGCTAATGACCGTCAAGGAAACTCCTATGATCCAGGCGGTAGATGTCTGGAAGTCCTTCGGTAGCCTCGACGTGCTCAAGGGCATCGACCTTGAGGTCGCCCCCGGCGAGGTGACGTGCCTGATCGGTCCGTCCGGCTCTGGTAAGTCCACGCTGCTGCGTTGTGTGAACCACTTGGAAAAGGTCAACGCGGGTCGCCTGTACGTCGACGGCGAGTTGATCGGCTACAAGGAGCGCGACGGCGCGCTCTACGAGATGAGTGAGAAGGACGCCGCCAAGCAGCGCCGCGAAATCGGCATGGTGTTCCAAAACTTCAACCTGTTCGGCCACCGCACGGTGCTGGACAACATCATCGAAGCCCCGGTGCACGTCAAGGGCCAGCCGGTTGCAGAGGCCACTGCGCGCGCGAAGGAGCTGCTTGCGATGGTCGGTCTTGAGTCGAAGGCTGACGCGTATCCGATTCAGCTCTCCGGTGGCCAGCAGCAGCGTGTGGCAATTGCCCGTGCGGTTGCAATGGATCCGAAGCTGATGCTTTTCGACGAGCCCACCTCCGCCCTCGACCCCGAACTCGTTGGCGAAGTGCTGCGTGTGATGCGCAAGCTCGCCGATGATGGCATGACCATGCTGGTGGTTACGCACGAACTGTCGTTTGCCCGCGAGGTCGCAGACAAGGTCGCGTTCATGGATGGTGGCCAGATCATCGAATACGGCACACCGGAACAGGTGTTGGATAACCCGCAACACGAGCGTACGAAGTCGTTCGTCTCCACGCTGTTCTAGCCGGACACTCCGTTACGCGAAACGGTCGCCCACATCCAGGCGGCCGTTTTTCATCGCTACAACAAGCCTGCGAGGCCGCGGACTAGCGTGGTGGCGCCTCCGAAGAACGCAAGCCCGAGCGCGATGCGGTAGGCCTTCGCGGACGGTACGTGCGGGGCCAGCCGCTTTCCCGCGGTGATTCCGAGAAGCATGCCGCCAAAGGAGGCGACCCACAGCCAGGGGTTGATCGAGGAAATATCCGCCGCACCCAAGAGTTCCTTTGCCCCGAACGACAGTGCGCCGGCGACGAAGAACAACGGCTGCAAGGTGGCGGCATAGATACGCTGTGGCCAACGTGCCGCGTGAGCGTAAACGGTAAACGCTGGCCCGGCAACACCCGCCAAGGTGTTCATGAACCCGCCGACGGCGCCAGCGGCAGCTGCAGGAACCACACCTTCGATCTGGGGCACGTAGCGCTTGCCCAACGTCACCACTGACAGGGCGATGAGTAACAGGGCACCGACGATGATGAGCAGGGCGCTCGTCGATACGCGAGAGACCACCCACACCCCGGGAAGCACGCCGATGATGAGCGCGCCTGCGATCGGCCAGAACTTAGACCAATCGATGTCGCGGCGCATCCCCCAGGTGTTAAACACCGCATTGACCATGGCGATGACGTTGATCATGAGCACGCCAACCACAGGTCCCAACAGCAATGAGAGCACAGGACCGGTGATCAGACCCAGTCCCATGCCGGAAATGCGCTGCAGCCCAGCGCCCATCACAACTGCGAGCGCGACGGCGATCAACACGATCAATTGCTGAATTTCTCCCGAATCGCGTCGTGGACGCTATCCGGCACGAGTCCGGAAATGTCACCGCCGTACTTCGCAACCTCTTTGGTTAGCGAGGACGAGATGTAGCCGTACTTCTCATCCGTCAGCAGGAAGTAGGTATCCACGCCGGTCAGGCGTCGGTTCATCTGTGCCATCGGCAGTTCGTACTCGTAATCGAGCGAGGAGCGCAAGCCCTTGATCAGCGCGCTGATGTCGTGCTGGGTGGTGTAATCGACCAATAGACCCGCCCAGCTATCCACGCGGACGCCTTCAAGGTGTGAGGTGGCTTCGCGGATGAGGTCGACGCGCTCGTCGATAGTAAACAGCCCCGACGTCTTCGTTGGGTTGCCTGTGACCAGCACGATCACTTCGTCGAAATGACGAAGGGCACGGGTGACAATGTCGAGGTGCCCGTTCGTGATCGGGTCGAATGAGCCAGGGCAGACTGCGATGGTCAATTTAGTTGTCCTCTGCTTCCGGGTCGGCGTAGACCGCCATATCCATACGTGCAATACCGTAGATGCGACGCTTGAGCTTCTGGCCGGTCGGGGTGAACTCCGCAGGCCATGCGGTCTCCGGGCTTTCGCGGTGGCGTTCAACGACAACCACTGCCCCATCTGCCAGCGCAGGTTTGAGGGCCTCGACCATCTCTGCGACCGCCTCGTCGGCTAGTTCGTATGGAGGGTCTGCCAGCACCATGTCGAAGTGTTTCTTCGGCGCCGATGCAACGTAGGTCGACGCCTTCATCTGGTGGATGTGCACGTTGGGGTGCTTGACCACGCCAGCGTTGTACTCGATGATTTTCGCTGCCTCAGGGTCGCTTTCCACCAGCACGACCTCTGCCGCACCACGCGACGCGGCCTCAAGTCCGAGCGCACCCGAGCCTGCGAACAGGTCGAGCACATGCTTATCGACGAACCCGAAACGCACCTGCAACGACGAAAACAGCCCCTCGCGGGCCCGGTCGGATGTAGGTCGCGTTCCTGCCGGCGGCACTTTGATCTTCCGGCCGCGGGCTTCTCCCGAAATGATGCGGTTCATTCCCATAACTTTAACCAGCTAACTCTTGTCCAAATATTCGAAGTCTTCTGCCACAAACCCGGCGGTGGCTGCCCTGGCGAACTCGGGTTGGTTTGCTACCAAGGTGGCGGCGTCGTCGTAGGCACGTTTAACGATGTCGTAGTCCTCAACCAAGTTAATCAACCGCAGCGTGCGTTTGATGCCGGACTGGCCTGTGCCAAGCACGTCACCTTCGCCGCGGTTAAGCAGGTCAAGCTCCGCGAGCGCGAACCCGTCCGCTGTAGCCGCTACCTGGGATACGCGGGTGAAGCCGGGGCTGCCTTCCTCCGCGAGCGTGTGGAACAGACACAGCGACTGGTTGCCGCCACGCCCAACTCGGCCGCGCAGCTGGTGCAACTGGGAGACACCGAAATGCTCCGACTCGCGCACGACCATCACCGTGGCATTCGGCACATCCACGCCGACCTCGATCACCGTCGTGGACACCAGCACGTCGATGCCGCCTTTGGCGAAGTCCGCCATGACGTTGTCTTTCTCGTCGCCTTTGAGGCGTCCGTGCAGGATGCCGACGGTCAGGTCCGCAAACTCCGTTGCGGCGAGATGCTCGGCAACCTCAAGTACGCCGCCTTCGCCGTCGATACGCGGACACACAATGTAGGCCTGGTGCCCGGCTGCAACTTCTTCGCGGATCTTCTCCCAAGCGCGCTCCACCCAGCGCGGTTTGAATTCCGGGACCACCGCAGACTGGATCGGTTTGCGCCCACCGGGAAGTTCGCGCAGCGTGGATACTTCCAAGTCGCCGAACACCGTGATCGCAATGGTGCGTGGGATCGGCGTTGCCGTCATCACCAGCAAATGCGGTGTGGTCTCCCCCGCTTTGGCACGCAGGGCGTCGCGTTGCTCTACGCCGAAGCGGTGTTGTTCGTCGACAACGACAAGCCCCAGGTTGAAAAAGTCCACGCCCTCTTGGAGCAGGGCGTGCGTACCGACGACAATGTCGGCCTCCCCGGAAACAATCTTCAGCAGTGCCTCTTGGCGCTGCGCGACCGTCATCGATCCTGTCAGCGCAACCACTCGGGTGGGGAGACCCGCACGCATGAGAGTGAACGTTAGCGAACGCGCGTGTTGCAGCACGAGAACTTCCGTCGGAGCAAGCAATGCCGCCTGCGCGCCGTTATCGACGGCCTGGAGCATCGCCATCAGCGACACCACCGTCTTTCCGGAGCCAACCTCGCCTTGGAGCAGGCGACTCATCGGCACCGTCTTGGACATATCAGCCGTGATGTCCGTGATCACTTCCTTCTGGCCGCGGGTCAGCGGGAACGGCAGACCGTCCAGCAGCTTGTCTTCATCGCCCCCCTTCACATAGGGCATCTCGGGCGCCCTGTGAGCGGAGGTGTCGATGCGTCGCACACCCATCGCCAACGCCACAGACAGGGCCTCGTCATACTTCAGGCGCTCCTTTGCGCGCGCAGGTCCCTCTGCACCGGGCTCGTGGATCTGACGCACAGCAGCATTCAACGGCAGCAGGCCGATGGGGGTGAAGCCAAGCGGCTCGTCGATACGAGGCAGCGATTTCAACACCGCATGCACAGCCCCCATAATCGTCCACGTGCTGACCTGCTTCGACGCCGGATACAGGGGAAGCCACTGGCGGCCACGCAGCATTTCTTCCAGATCGCCGAAGTGAGACAGCTGACGCATGGAACCGGTCGCCTCAGTAGGACCGTCCATGAGCACGAAGTCAGGGTGCTGCAGCTGAGGCTGATTACGGTAGAAATCCAACTTGCCCGTCAGCATCGCGCGCCGACCCGGCTTCAGCACCCGTTGGGCATATTGGGAGCCGAAGAAGGTGGCTTGGAACTCCGTACGCCCATCGTGGATCATCACCTTGGTAATCGGCCGCTTGGGCGTCTTTTTGGTGTAAAACGTGTTGGCGTCGACGACCTCGCCGATCACGGTGACCGTATCGCCTGCTTCGACCCCGGTCAGGTCAGCACCGGTGCCGTAGTGCAGGTAGCGTCGCGGATAGTGCCGAAGCAGCTCGCCACACGTGGAAATGTTGAGGTGTTTCTCAATCGCCCGTGCCTGCTTCGCAGGAATAACCTCAGTCAGTGGCCGATTGTCCTCAAACCCCAGCATTTACTCCACCCCGATCTCCGCACATGCTTGCAATCCATCTGCAGGATAAACCATGACCTGGACGCCGAGCTCAGTGTTCAGCGTGCGAAGCTCCTCCTCCGACAGCTCAGCTGGGTCAAACAGCACCGTGACTTGCTCCCCGCCGTGCTCGAGCAGGCGTTTGCATGCCCGCTTCACAGCATCGAGCGGGTCCTCGGCGATAAGCAGCGTCTCCCCACGTGCAGTAACCACCACATCACCCTTGGCAACCGCGCCGCTGAGTGTCAGCGCGCCCTTCTTTGCGCGGTGAGCCACTGCCGTACGCATCTCGCCAGCCGCCTCAGACATGGAAAACGCGGCGGTAGCCAGCGGCTGGTTCGGATCGTGCACAGACAGCGCTGCAATACCGGAGACTAACCGGACTGTAGGAAGCAGTGTGATCGTCTGTTCCAGCGCTCGGGTTGCTTTCTCCACGGCAGCGAGATTCCGGTTACTGAGCAGCCCATTCGGCAGCACGATGATCTCGTTGCTGCCCGAACGCCGAATCACGGAGAGCATGTCCGAGATCACCTCGTCGCCCGGGGCAACAGTGACCACACCTGCTTCCTTATACAGCTCTGTCAGGGAGCCGGGAGGAGTCACGGCCACAATCAAGCGATCGGGGTTTCGCACCACTGGGGCACCCGGGAGCACTTCAAGGCGCAGGTTTTGGACCTTGCCGAGGCGATACGCCGTCTCAATCACAGCACCTGCATCGAGCGAGTGAATGTGCACAGTGGCTTCCGTATCAGATAGCCGAGCGATGACCAGGCTGTCGCCCAAGGGGCGCAGCTCGGTTTCCAACTCCGCAATATCGCCCTGAAACCCAAAGAGCACCTCAAGGGAGTGCTCCCGACCCGACGGCCCCGCATGCGCCATGTCAACGTGCACGTCGCGGTCTGCCCCTTCAGCAGGTGCCGGGGTGCTTTCTGCACTGGCTTCTGTGCTGCTTTCTGCGCTGCTTACAGCGCTCTCTTGGACATCACCATCGGGTGCCGTTGCGGGACTATCCTCTACCTCTTCCAACAGCGCCTCGAGCAGAATCACCACACCGGTGCCGCCGGCATCGACCACGCCTGCCTCGCGTAGCACTGGCAGCTGCGACGGCGTGTTGGCCAAGGCCACCCTGGCCGCGGATGTCGCAGGTGCTGCGACATCGAGCAAGCTCAACGGACGCCCAATGTCCTCTACCGCTTGTTGGGCAGCCACAGACGCCGCTCGGAGCACCGTAATCACGGTGCCTTCCACCGGATCCGCAATGGCTTGGTCCACAAACTTCACGGCATGCGCCAATGCGTCCGCGACCATCTCCCCGTCCGAAGCATCGTCTTTGACAGACTGCGCGATTCCGCGCATCACCTGGGACAACACCACACCTGAGTTGCCGCGTGCTCCACGTACAGCGCCGACGGCCAGGGCTTCGGCGACATCGACGGCGCTGGCGTCGTCGCCAAGCAAAGCTGCTTGCTCGCAGGCTGAACGCATCGTGTGCGCCATGTTGGAGCCCGTATCGGAGTCCGGCACGGGAAAGACGTTGAGGCTGTTGATCTCCACTCGGCGCCGCTCCAGCTCGGCGGAGGCGCGTTGGGCCCACGCACGCAACCCTGCGGCGTCGATAAGCGGAGTGACAGACATGAAGCGAAAGCTTACAGGGAGCTGTTACAGACTCCAGTCGATGGGATTCGCACCCTGTGCTTGAAGCGCTTCATTTGCACGCGAGAACGGGCGCGAACCGAAGAAACCGCGCGATGCTGATAACGGCGACGGATGCGGCGACTCAATCCGGGGAGTATCTCCCAAAAATCTCGCAGCTGTCTGTGCGTCACGGCCCCACAAGATAGCTACGAGTGGCGCATCTCGGCGGACAAGCGCCTCAATTGCGGCCTGGGTAACCTCTTCCCAGCCTTTGCCACGGTGTGACGCGGGCTTTCTCGGACGCACGGTAAGCACCCTGTTGAGCAGCAAAATGCCTTGCGACGACCACGACGACAGGTCCCCATCCGCCCGGGGCGGGATACCCAGATCAGCCTGCAGCTCTTTGTAGATATTCACCAGCGACCTTGGCGCCGCCACCCCAGGCTGGGTGGAAAACGCGAGCCCCATCGGGTGTCCTGGGGTCGGATACGGGTCTTGGCCCAGGATGAGGACCCGGACATCGTCGAACGGATCCGCAAAAGCCCGCAAAATATCGTGGCCACGCGGCAGGTAGTCGTCCTCTGTGCGCAAAAAGTGCCCCATTGCGTGGATGCGGTCTTCTACCGGAGCGAGCGGTTCCTGCCAAGATTCGTGCACGGGCAACATTTAGAAACTCTCCCATCCGGCGGTCAATTCTGGGGCCTCGCCGTCGATGCGCACCCCGGGCTTGCGGGTGACTGCGCCAATCGAACGGAACCCAACCGGTGCGGACCCATCGATCGTGCCGATGAGGGTGTGGTCCTCCCCACCTGTGAGCACCCACTCCCACGGGTCGACGCCAAGGAGTACGCCCGCAGCCTGCAAGGTCGCATCCGGGCGCAGCGCCACCTTTGACAGTTCGATGCCTACCGAAGATGCCTTTGCCAGCGTCGTCACATCCCGGATGAGCCCATCCGAGTTGTCCGTCATCGCGGTCGCGCCTGCCGCGCGCGCCACCACGCCACGCCCCGGGGTAAGCACCGGGGCCTGATGCGCCTTCACAAGCACCTCGAGCTCCTCCGGCACATCAATCCCGGACTGCAGCAGCGCGAATCCTGCGGCTGAATAACCGATATTGCCGTGCGCGACCACTCGCTGACCGGGGCGTGCCGCGTCTAGCGTCAGCGGCGGACGATTACCACCAAGCGAGCCGATTGCGGTTACGGAGACCACAAGTTCTTGCCCGTCGGTCAGATCCCCGCCGACGAGTTCACAGCCATACTCCCCTGCCATATCCCCAATGCCGCGGGCGATCTCTTCGACCCATGCTGCCGGCGCATCGCGGGAGACAGACACCCCCATCAGTGCTGCAATCGGGCGCGCGCCCATTGCCTCGATATCCGCGAAGTTCTGCACCGTCGCCTTGCGGCCCAAAAGGTACGGGGTTGTGGTCGCACGAGTGAAGTGATGGCCTTCCACCAACATGTCGGTGCCGGCGACGACTCTCGAGTTTGGCACTGAGGGGGTAAGTACCGCTGCGTCGTCGCCGTTGAGGGCAGACGGTGCGGCAGCGCGAATCGCGGCGATAACCGCTCGCTCGCCGACCTGCGCAAGCGTCGGACCATCAGTGGGAAATCCGGTGGTGATCACGGGTTGGGCAGCCCTTTCGTTAGACTATTTCGCCATGGCAACCACGGCGCACGAACCACAGGTTAATCGCACAACAATTTTGGTCAGTCTTGGCCTCGCAGTCCTTCTCGTCCTCGGAGCCGTTATTGGCGCTCGTGTGTTCTTCCAACGTGTGGCGCTGCAGCCGGTCGCGATGGCTGATCTTCCTGCCCCGATGGCCGATAGCCCGGAGTGCGCATCGCTTATCGACGCCCTCCCCGACCGGTTCGCCGGCCTTCCCCGTGCCGAACTCGCAGAACCGGCACCACAAGGCGCCGCCGCCTGGCGCAAGTCCACCGATGACCGCGTCACCCTGCGCTGCGGTGTAGACATGCCGGCGCAGTACACGGACTACGCCGTCACTGAAACTCTCGGCAATGCAACGTGGATGCGTATCGACGACCTCACGCCCCAGTCCAACCTGGCCACCTGGTACACCGTGAACCGCTCCCCTGTGATCGCCGTGACCGGTGATGCGCAGGTACTCCACGACTCAAAGAAGTCCCTCGGACGGCTGGGCGCCGATGGGCTGCCATCGAAGGATCAGCCCCACAACCCCGCGCCTTTGTCCGCGTTGGAAGGCGCAGATGCATCGAAGTGCGACGCGCTGCTCCAGGCCGCACCGGATGCTATCGCCGAGGGCTACACCCGGACAGAGCCTGCGTCCGAAAACACCGTCGCATGGCGTGCCGAGGGACGTGATCCGATCGTTCTGCGCTGCGGTGTCGCCCCATCGCCGAATTACGCACCGGGTGCGCAACTTGCTCAGGTCAATGACATTCCGTGGTTCGAGGATGTGCTGTTGGCAAACGGCACCACGGCATCGACGTGGTACGCATTGGGGCGCGACAGCGGTATCGCCGTCTCTTTGCCGCAGGCGGAGAGCAACGAGGCGATTACGAACCTGACTGAACTGATCGCCGAGCACACCGCTGCGCTTTAACGCTGCGCCTTAACGCTGTGCTTTAACGCTGTGCTTTAACGCAGCGCGGTCCGCACCAGCGTGTCCAGCAGTTCCGGGTAGTCCACTCCGGTGGCTGCCCACACCTGCGGGTACATCGAAATCGCGGTGAATCCAGGCATGGTGTTGACCTCGTTGAGCACCGGGCCGTCCTTGGTGACGAAGAAGTCCACACGTGCGAGCGACTTACAGTTCAACGCCTTGAAACACGTCACCGCCATGTCTTGAAGCTGCGCGGTTGTTGCCTCGTCGAACGGTGCCGGAATCGTTGCCGTAACGCCCTCTTCGAGGTATTTCGTTTCAAACCCGTAGAAGCCTTCTTCGGAGTCTTCGGTGCCGTTGAGCTTCGCTGGCAGGGATGCCGCAATGGTCCCGTCGGGCCGTTCGAGGACTCCCACCTCAACCTCGTCGCCGACAAGTTCCGCTTCCACAATCACCTTGGAATCGGATTCGTGCGCAAGGTCGTACGCCGCCGGGAAGTCGTCCCAGGAGCTCACTTTGGACACACCGATCGATGACCCACCGTTGGCGGGTTTTACGAACACTGGTAGACCGAGGTAGTCACGCTCGTCGTCGTCAAGCACTGCCCGACCGTCGAGGATCACTTCCCTGGTGATCGCAATGTTTTCAGCCGCGACGAGCTTCTTCGTGTACTCCTTGTCCATGCCACAGGCGGATGCAAGCACCCCTGGGCCGACGTACGGGACACCAGCAAGTTCGAGCAGTCCTTGCACTGTGCCGTCTTCGCCGTATTTGCCGTGCAGCACCGGGAAGACAACATCGACGCAAGCGATACTTTCGCCGGTTGCGACGTCGAAAACCTGCCCCTTGCGCGTCGGGTTGATGGAGAGTGCAACTTCGCGGCCAGCGGGCACCTCAGGCAGCGCGACGCCGTTTACTGGGTCTGTTGTGCCTTCAACCCATACGCCGTCACGGGTGATACCGATGGGAAACACCTCGTAGTCAGCCGGCATGTGTTGCATCACCGACGCTGCGGAAATGCAGGAAATGGAGTGCTCGGTGGACATGCCACCATAAAGAACTGCTACGCGAATCACGCTGACCAATCTACCGCGTAGCCATGGCGCAGTTTTACTCTGCCTTCTTGCTGCGCCCCATCAGTGTCGCGATCGTGTCCGCAACTTTGAAGTTGTCGTGGCAAATAGCAAACACTGCCTGGGTAATCGGCATCTCCACGCCATGCTTTTCGGCGAGCTGGAAAATGCTTCTCGACGACACCACCCCCTCCGCAACCTGGCCCTTCGTCGCAGCCTTCGCCTCTTCCATCGTCGCACCTTGCCCCAAAGCGGAGCCAAATGTGCGGTTACGCGACAGCGGCGAAGCACACGTGGCCACGAGGTCTCCCATACCGGCAAGACCTGCAAACGTGCGGGGATCCGCGCCGAGCGCGTTGCCCAGACGAGTGGTCTCTGCAAGGCCACGGGTGATCAGGGATGCCAGGGTGTTGTCACCAAGGCCCTGTCCCGCGGCCATGCCACAAGCAAGCGCGATGACGTTCTTCGTCGCGCCGCCGATTTCGCAGCCCACAACATCGGTGTTGGTGTACGGCCTCAAATAGTTAGTCGCACACGCGGCTTGGACGAGTTTTGCGCGGTTCTCGTCGGCGCATGCAATCACGGTGGCGGCAGGTTGTTCGAGCGCAATCTCGCGCGACAGGTTGGGCCCGCTGAGCACTGCAATCCGGTTCGGGTCCGCTCCGGTGACCTCTGCAATAACTTCACTCATGCGCAGATGCGTTCCTGTTTCCACGCCCTTTGAGATGGACAGCATCGTCGCATCAGCCGGGATCATGGGTGCCCAACGCGCGACGTTTTCCCGCATGGTCTGGCTGGGTACGCCAAAGACGACGATGGTCGCGTCTTGCAGCGCGTATTGCTCGTTCGAGGTGGCTTCGATCGCATCCGGGAGTGTGATGCCGGGAAGGTACTCCGGGTTTTCCCGCGTGGTCTGAATGGTGCGGGCAAGGTTGTCCCGACGCGCCCACAGCGTGACCCTGTTGCCGGCGTCCGCGAACACCTTCGCCAGGGTTGTACCCCAGGAGCCTGCCCCCAGTACCGCAACGTTGACCATATTTTTCTGAATCCTCCCAGCCGATTGTTCCGGTTTAACCTACCACCGGCCGTGGCGCGTGGCGTGTCCGGCGTGAGTGGGTTACTTGGGACACAATGGAGGACATGCCTACTCACGCATCCAAGACACCAGGAAACAGCGGGAAGCTCTCCGAGCAAGATAAGGACGCCTTGGGTGAGAAGTTTCTCACTGGCAGGCTTCAGGCTATTCCGTTAAAGCCGCAGAAGGAGTTCGAGCGCACCACGCTTGCTGCGGGTGCGGTGCTGTGGCGCGGTGACGTTAAGCAACCCGACACCATTGAGGTTGCGTGTATTCACCGTCCTCATTACGACGACTGGTCGCTGGCCAAGGGCAAGGTCGACCCTGATGAGTCGCTTGTACAAACCGCAGTACGTGAAATCAAGGAGGAAACAGGCTACGACGTTCGCCTGGGCAAGTTGCTGGGCAAGACGGTCTACCCGGTAAAGAAGACCACCAAGGTGGTCTATTACTGGACCGGCGAGGTCGTCGGTGGCGAGTTCGTACCCAACAACGAGGTCGACGAGATCCGCTGGCTGCCACTCAATGAAGCGCTTGAGTTGATGACGTACGACCTCGACCGCGAGGTGCTCCAGAAGGCCCAGAAGCGCTTTAACACGCCCGCAGATACACGCATCCTCTATGTCCGACATGCCCGCGCCCACGACCGCAACAAATGGTCCGGCGACGACAACTTGCGTCCTCTGGATAAGAAGGGCCGCCGCCAATCCGAGATGCTCGTTCCCCTGCTCAGTGCGTTCGCGCCGGAACGTATTTACTCGGCGGTTCCGGAGCGCTGCCAGCACACGGTTGCGCCGCTGGCGGATGAGATGGGGTGTGAGGTTGTCGTCGATAAGCAGTTTGGCGACGATGCCTGGATCGCCGACATGGTTGGCGCCAAGCACGCATTCAAGGACGTGATTGAGGCCGGCGGAACCAGCGTGGTGTGCGCGCAAGGTGGGATCATCCCCGGCATAATCGCGTGGCTCTCGGCGCAAGGGACACTGCCTATCGACGAAGAAATCCGCGCGAAGAAAGCCTCCGTATGGGTGCTGACGTTCCACGACGGCAAGCTCATCGGCGCGGACTACATCCCCTCCCCACTTCCAGTTCTGTAACCCCACCACGACGAAAGGCCCACACCATGGCAGCTCCTACCGCCATTTCCCAAGACCGCATCGCGGCCACCCTGAAATCAATGGGGGTGCAGTACTTCCGAGAAGACAGCGGCGAGGTTCGCACCGCATTTCCCAGCCTGATGGTGTTCTTCGAGGTAGCCGAGGGTGGTTTCAAGGCCACCGCACGCTGGCTCGGCATCATTGAGGGCGACGATATTGAGACGCTGCGTCTGCGCTGCAACGAGATCAACCGGACGATGCCCCTCGTGCGCGTACACCCGGTACGTCGTGAGGACGATGCCGTCGTGCTGATCGACGCGCCGTTCTTCTCCAACGAAGGCTTCACCGACGAGCAGGTGCGTGCAATGTTGGACTACTACTTCTCCGCAATCCATCACGTGGTGAACCTGCTGCGCGAGGCCTTGCCAGATACCAGCGAGCTCTTGTCGACGAGCGGCCCGAAAACCTTCACCACCGAAGCAAACACCGAAGCCAACGCCGAAGCTAACCAGGAGGACTAGGACATGACTTCTGCAACCAGCAACCTCAGCATCGATCGTGTCATCGCCTTGTTTGACAAGGAAGGCTGGAAGTACGAAAAGGCACCGCTTGGCCCTGCGCTGCGCACCGGGTTTTCCGGTATCGGGCTGGAGATCAACATGATCGAGCCGAATCTCAACGTGCTGACCACCGTCGCTGTGGATTCGGTGAAGGCCGAGCAGTTCAACGAGGTGCTCGAGTGGGTGGAGCGCTACAACATTGAGAAGGCTTACCCCACCGTAACCGCAGTGAAGGACGAACAGCGCGGCATCACCGCGCTTGCCGTGACCTACTCTCTGCCGGGTTATTGGGAGCGCAGCGACCAGCAGTTTTCCGACGAGATCAAGACCGGTATCCAGGGCGTCGTTGTCGCTGCGCGTGAGTTCCTGGAGGCGTTCGCCCCGGGCGTCGTCGACCAGTTGGGCAAATAACCAGCCCGAGGGCGCTATCGCCGTCCGGGGCCTAACCCGCGACGGACGGCTTGAACGCTGGACGGGTTGCTTCGAATCGTTCGATAGCGGGCTCGTCGCGAAGCGTCAGCCCAATATCGTCGAGGCCTTCCATGAGCCGCCAGCGGGTGTAATCGTCGATCTCGAAGGTAAAGGTGTTGCCACCGACGGTGACGGTGCAGTCTTCGAGCGAGACGATCGCCTCATCACCAGGGTGCTGCTCGAGGTGCTTCCAGATCAGCTCGATATCGGAGTGGCTCATGATGCCTGCGAGCAGGCCAGCTTTGCCGGCATTTCCGCGGAAGATATCCGCGAATCGGGGGCTGAACACGGCGCGGAAGCCGTAGTCCATGAGCGCCCAGACGGCATGTTCACGCGAGGAGCCGGTGCCAAAGTCCTCGCCGGCAAATAGCACGGAGCCGTCTTTGAACGCGTCCTGATTGAGGACGAATGTGGCTTCGTTTTCACGCCAGTTAGAAAATAGGCCGTCCTCGAAACCAGTGCGGGTCACGCGCTTAAGGTAGCGCGCGGGGATGATCTGGTCGGTGTCGACGTTGGTGCGGGTCAGCGGAACGCCGACGCCGGTGTGAGTGGTGAACTTTTCCATGATCGGGCCCCTTTACAGATCTGCCGGGCTTGCGAGGTGGCCGGTCACCGCAGTTGCTGCTGCAACCAGCGGGGATACGAGGTGGGTACGGCCACCCGGGCCTTGGCGGCCCTCGAAATTGCGGTTGCTTGTGGAGGCACTGCGCTCCCCCGGTCGCAACTGGTCTGGGTTCATGCCGAGGCACATGGAGCAGCCCGCGGTGCGCCATTCTGCGCCGAACTCTGTGAAGATCGCGTCGAGGCCTTCTTCTTCGGCCTGCTGCTTCACAAGTGTGGAGCTCGGCACGACGAGCATGCGTGTGCCTTCGGCGATGCGACGGCCCTTGACAACGTCGGCGGCTGCACGCAGATCCTCGATGCGCGCGTTGGTGCAGGAACCGAGGAAGACCGTATCGATGGTGATGTCGCGCAGCGGCATGCCCGGGGTCAAGCCCATGTATTCGATGGCCTTCGCAGCAGATGCCTTCGTGTTGTCGTCGGTGAAGTCCTCCGGGTCGGGCACGTTTTCGCCGAGCGGCAGACCCTGGCCCGGGTTGGTACCCCAGGTGACAAACGGTGTCAGTGCTGCACCGTCGATTTCCACGACGGTATCGAACTTTGCGCCTTCGTCGGTCGGCAGCGTCTTCCAGTACTCCACGGCTGCATCCCAGTCCTCGCCCTTCGGCGCGTACTCGCGGCCTTCGACGTAGTCGAACGTGGTCTGGTCCGGCGCGACCATACCGGCTCGTGCCCCTGCCTCGATAGACATGTTGCACAACGTCATGCGTGCTTCCATGGACATCTTCTCGATGGCTTCGCCACGGTATTCAATGATGTGGCCTTGTCCACCGCCGGTGCCGATCTTCGCGATGATCGCCAAGATCAGGTCCTTGGCCGTCACGCCTTCCTGCAGTTCGCCAGTAACCTCGATTGCCATCGTCTTAAACGGTTTCAGTGGCAGCGTCTGGGTGGCCATAACGTGCTCGACTTCGCTGGTACCGATACCCATCGCGATCGAGCCGAACGCGCCATGCGTCGAGGTGTGCGAGTCGCCGCAGACAATGGTCATTCCGGGCTGTGTAATGCCCAGCTGCGGGCCGACGGTGTGCACGATGCCCTGTTGGATATCGCCCATCGGGTGCAGCTTCACACCAAACTCGGCGCAGTTGTCGCGCAGGGTGGCTACCTGGGTGCGCGAGGTAGGCTCGGTGATCTCGATGAGGTCACCGCTGGTAATACCCGTGGTGGGCACGTTGTGGTCCTCCGTTGCCAAATGCAACTCGGGGTGGCGCATGGTGCGTCCGTTCATCCGCAGACCGTCAAACGCCTGCGGCGAGGTCACTTCGTGCAGCAGTTGAAAGTCGATGAAGATGAGGTCAGGCTCGCCGTTTTCCCCCTTCGTTACCACGTGGTCGCGCCATACTTTCTCCGCTAATGTCAACGGTGGCTGAGTCATCCGGTCCTCCTTCATACGGGCTCCCGACATCCCACACTATGAGATGCTAGGATTCGAACTGTGAGACAGTATAACGAAGGTTCCGGGATTAAAGTCCTCGACCGCGCAGTTGCCATCACACGCTCGGTTGGTGCGGGTGATAAAACACTCGCAGAACTTAGCGACGACACCGGCCTGCCACGCGCAACCGCCCACCGCATTGCCACTGCGCTGGAACTGCACCATGTGCTTTCCCGCAACGAACACGGCGAATGGACACTCGGCCCAGCACTGACCGGTCTTGCCACGGGGCTTCCCTCCGCGCTGCTTCCGGCAGCCGCGCCGGTTATGCGAGACCTGGTTGCACAGACCGGGGAATCCGCACAGCTTTACCAACTGACGGGATCGACCCGCACCTGCATCGCTGCCGAAGAACCGGAAAGCGGACTGCACAACGTGGTGCCGGTTGGCTCCAGGCTCACACTATCGGCCGGTTCTGCGGCCCGCGTGTTTGCCGCCCACTGCCCGATCGACTCCCCGTTTGATGCAGCGGACCTCGAACAGGTACGCAAGGTCGGCTACGCCGAGTCTGTCTCCGAGCGCGAGGTTGGCCTGGCGAGCGTGTCCACCCCGGTGTTCCAGCCCGACGGCACCTTAGTCGCGGTCCTGTCTGTGTCGGGTCCCGCCGAGCGCTTGAAGCCCTCCCCCGGCGCAACATGCGGCGAGGCGCTCAAGGACGCCACCGCTCGGCTGAGCGCCGAGCTCTAGCCGAGCTCTAGCCGAGCTCCAGCCTGGCACTGGGGGTGCCAACGGGCGTCAGCGAACGTCGATGTCGTCCAAGCGCCCCGCAGACCACACCGCGGGGGAAGCGGGTCTTCCGCCGCAGGATCAGTTCGTCCTCGATGCAGTAGGCGCCGACCAAGAACGCCTCGATCTCCTCACTCGGCGGAGTCCGTTTGACCAGGTAGGGGTCGATGAGGAAGTTATCCGAGGTCGTGCAGCACCGGGTGCGGTTCATGGCTAGGCCCACCAAGGGCACGCCGTCGGAACGGGTCTTGGTGAAGGCGACTTCGGCAAGGGTTAGCCCGCAGCCGTCGACAAGCGAGCGCCCCGGCTCAAGATACAGACGCAACCCGCGCTCGCGCAGCGCCTCTGCGACGCCGCCGGAGAGTACCTCGGTGAGCCACGCGCCGCGCGTCGGCTCCTGCCAGTCCCGGGCCGAGCACGCCGCGCTCGAGAGCGTCGGCGACGAGGGCGCGGGCTGAGCGGTCCTGCCGCCGGGGTTGAAGGATTCGAGTTTGGCTCAGTTTCCCCCAAACGCTCCATTTGAGGGTACGCTCGCCACGTGAGAAAGAGCGGGCAGATTCTTGGACGGGACATTCGTCGCCTGCTGCGCGTTCCCCGGGCCTTCATCATCATCGTCGGCGTGCTTATCATCCCCGCGCTCTACGCGTGGTTCAACATCAACGCCTTCTGGGACCCCTACGCCCACACCCAGAACATCCGCATCGCGGTGGTCAACAACGACCGGGGCGCCTCCGCCGAGCGCGTCGGCGAGGTCGACGTCGGCGAGCAGATCACCGAGCAGCTCAAGGGCAACGACAAGATCGGGTGGGTGTTCCTCCCCGAGGACGAGGCCCGCGACGGGCTCATGCGTGGCGACTACTACGCCATGTTCCTCATCCCGCCCGAGTTCAGCGAGGACCTGCTGAGCCTGGTCAGCGGCACCTACACGCAGCCGGTGCTGGAGTACTACGTCAACGAGAAGAGCAACGGCGTCGCCCCCTCGATCACCGACGCCGGCGCACACGCCGTCGACACGGCCGTGTCCGAGGCCTTCAAGAAGAAGGTCGGCGAGGCCGCCGCGACCGAGCTGCGCAACAAGGGGATCGCGACGCGCGAGGACGCCGAGAAGGTCCGAGGCAAGGCCTCCGGGAGCTTCGGCCAGATCGCCGCCGACCTCGACGCCGCCCAGGGGCGGGTGGCCACGATGAAGCAGAGCATCAGCGGGGCGCGCCCGGTCGTCACCGAGCTGAACACCCTCGTCGGCTCCGTCGACGACACCCTCGGGTCCGTGGACTCCTCCCTCGGCGAGGCCGAGGGGATCATCGCCGAGCTGCAGAAGTCCTCCGCCGGTTTCCTGTCTCTTATACACATCTGACGCTGCCGACGAGCGATCTAGTGTAGAT
>OJLY01000108.1_pt1 | contig 66265 bp, 55 predicted proteins | sample 1597031 | NCBI WGS metagenome assembly OJLY01 (sample SAMEA3904673, study PRJEB24821) | metagenome | biome: Builtin; feature: hospital; material: surface | place: USA | collected 2013-06-03
AGACGAAGCCGACCAGCACACGCTGGCCGGCTCCTAGGCACGCCTAAGAAACTACTCCCAAGACTGTGCTCGTCAACATCGGTCTGGCACTTGACAAAAACATAGGGACACCCCCCAAAAAAACTCCATCCCAAACTCCACTTCACGACACGGGTGTCACCTCATGCCACCTCCACAGCTGCCACGAGGTGACATGGGTGTCGTAAAGTCGCTGAGACTGTCTGTAATCCTTGCGAAAAGTTCCACCACCAACCCCGAACGGCGTTCAAGTCCGGTGCTGTACAGGTACTATGCTTGAGTATCATGACAGCCTCGGAAACCGCCCAGCCACTCGTACCGTCACCTGCACCAGCATCCGCGAAGTCGCCTACACCGCAGCCGCCACACACCCAGCCAGCCATCGCTAACCTCGCAGCCTTCGATGCCGACCACATCTGGCACCCATACGGCCCCATCCCGTCACCGGTCGCGCCCAAGCTGGTCGAGTCCGCCGAAGGCGTCAACCTCCACCTCGCCGACGGCCGCACCCTCATCGATGGCATGAGCAGCTGGTGGGCCGCCTGCCACGGGCACTCGCACCCGAAGCTCGTCGCAGCCGCGAAGAAGCAGGCCACCACAATGTCGCATGTCATGTTCGGCGGACTCACACACCGACCGGCAATTGAACTGGCGGAGAAGCTCCTCAAGCTCGCAGGCCCCGGCTTCGATGCCATTTTTTACTCGGACTCGGGATCGGTCTCCGTCGAGGTTGCTATCAAAATGGCACTGCAGTACCAGCAGGCCAAAGGCCATCCCGAGCGCACCCGCCTGGCCACCTGGCGCGGAGGCTATCACGGCGACACTCGCGCGCCCATGACCGTCTGCGACCCCGAGGGCGGCATGCATTCGCTGTGGACGGGCCAGTGGACTCCGCAGGTATTCGCCGACAAACCACCCGCCCGCGGCGCAACCGAAGAGGAACGCGCACGCTATCTCGCGCACTTCGATTCGCTTATCGACGACTCCGTCGCCGGCATCATAATTGAACCGGTAGTCCAAGGCGCGGGTGGCATGCGGTTCCACGACCATGAGCTGCTTGTGGAGCTCCGGAAGCTGTGTGACAAGCACGGCATTCTCCTCATTGCGGACGAGATTGCCACCGGCTTCGGTCGTGCTGGTGACCTATTCACGACGAAGGCGGCAGGGATCGTGCCGGATATTATGTGTGTCGGCAAGGCGCTGACCGGCGGCTTCATGAGCTTCGCAGCCACTCTCACCACCGCCGATGTGGCTCGTACTATTTCCAGTGGTGCAGGCGGAGGCATCATGCACGGTCCGACCTTCATGGGCAACCCCTTGGCCTGTGCGGTGGCCTGCGCGCAGCTCGACCTGATTGCAGAAGGGCAGTGGCGTGAGGATGTCCCGCGCATCGAGTCCCGACTCCGCGACCAGCTCCAGCCCCTAGCCAGCAGCGATGCCGTGGCTGATGTTCGTGTTCTCGGTGCTATCGGTGTCGTGGAGATGCAGCGCCCAGTGGACATGGGCTTGGCCACCGCAGCAGCTGTCGATGCCGGGGTGTGGCTGCGTCCATTCGGCAAGTTGGTCTACACCATGCCTCCGTATATCAGCACCAATGACGAGGTCGACCGTATCTGCGAGGCCATCGCCGCCATCGTCGCCGCGGAGGAAAAACGTAGGTAGCGCAGCGAAGCAGCACAACAAGAAGCGCAACCAGCACACCACCACAAGCAGAAGGAGCACCAACCACCATGAGCATCGTCCTTGTCACCGGCACCGGTACCGATATTGGAAAGACCATCGGCACGGCGGCCCTGGCGGCGGCACTACGCGAAGAGGGCAGGCAGGTGCACGTCGTCAAGCCGATTCAGACCGGCTTCCCGGGCCCAAATGGCGGTGATTTGGACACTGTCGCGGGGCTGACGGGGATCGATAACCTGCATGGCTTCGAGCGTTACCCCGAGCCGATGGCGCCGGTGGCGGCGGCGCAGCGCGCGGGCATGCGACTGCCGAACGCCACGGAGATCGCGGAGAAGATCAAGCTTATCGACGGGCCGAACCGCGTTGTCCTCGTGGAGGGCGCGGGCGGGCTGCTCGTGAGGCTCGGCGAGGACTGGGCGCTGCCGGAGTTGGCGGCGTTGCTGCCGGGGAGCCAAATGGTGGTCGTGACGCGGTTGGGCCTGGGCTGTCTGAACGAGGCGGAGCTCACCGTCGAGGTGGCGCGGGGGCGTGGGGTCAATGTCACGGCGTTAGTAGGTGGATCGCTGCCGGCAGAGGTCGACCCGATCATCGAGACGAACCTGGAAGAACTGCCACGCATCACCGGGGTGCCGCTGCTGGGGTCGGTGCAGGCGGGAGCGGGCACGCTGAGTCAGCAGGAGTTTGTGTCGAAAGCTACGCAGTGGCTGCCGGGCGTGCGAGAGTGGGCCGCAGCGCTTTAAGGGGCACTCTGGCGGCGCCTTGAAATAGAGGCCGCGCAGGATGTCGTTAAGCTGGCGTTTTGCGAGAAACGTGCTAAGGTGACTAGACGACAAGGCGCGAGGCTTTCTCTGTAATTCTCTTTATTAACCTGCTTCCACCGGCCATTTTGGGCCCACGGGGGAGAGAACAGCGTCGCCTGGCGCTGACGTTCTAACAGACAGAACATTCTCCAACGCTTGAAAAGGATGTAGGTCAAGTGGCTAAACCCGCTCGCCGAGAAGGCACACCGGCACACAAGAACCGTAAGAATCACTCCAACCGCGCACACGGCTCCACTAACGCCCAGCGCAATCGCAGCCGTCGCGACAGCGGCGCGAAGGTGGAGACCTCCAACGTCCACGCGAAGGACATTTACGTGTCCAACGCCCGCCCGGCGCGCCATCAGCACGTGGACTCCGACCGTCGTAGCTCGGGCAAGCGCGCTCACAGCCAAGCAGGTGAGGGCGTGCGCCTGCAGAAGGTACTCGCGCAGGCAGGCGTGGCGTCGCGTCGTATGGCGGAAAAGCTTATCGACGAAGGCCGCGTCGAGGTCGACGGCAAGATCGTGACGCGACAGGGCGTGCGGGTGGACCCGAACACGTCTGTAATCCGCGTTGATGGTTCCCGCGTCATCGTCAATGAGGACATGCAGTACTTCGTCCTGAACAAGCCGCGTGGTGTGCAGTCGACCATGCACGATGACATGGGCCGCCCGTGTGTGGGCGACATCATCGGTGAGAAGATCAGCGCTGGTCAGCGACTCTTCCACGTTGGTCGTCTGGATGCGGCCACCGAGGGGCTACTGCTGCTGACCAACGACGGTGAGCTGGCCAACCGTCTGATGCACCCGAGCTACGAGGTCACCAAGACCTACATGGCCACCGTTGTCGGCGAGGTCGACCCCAAGGTCATGCGTGAGTTGGAAAAGGGCATTGAGCTCGATGATGGCATCGCCAAGGCGGACATGGCGCAGATCATCGATGTTTGGCAGGGCCGCTCTATTGTCCGCATCGAGCTGCACGAGGGCCGCAAGCACATTGTGCGCCGGATGCTCAAGACTGCGGGCTTCCCAGTCGAGCGCCTGGTGCGCACTAAGATTCACACTGTCCAGCTGGGCGAGCAGACCCCGGGTGCTCTCCGCGCACTCAACCGCGCTGAGCTGACCTCTCTCTACAACGCGGTGGGGCTGTAAATGGCACTAGTGAAGAAGAACGAAGAAAACCACGCAGCTGCAAATGGCGCAGCCGAACAACAAGGCGCTGAAGGAGCCCACATGAGTGAGCAGAACACTGACGACATGCTGTTGGTTGCCATCGATGGCCCTTCCGGCACTGGCAAGTCGACTGTCTCCCGGATGGTCGCAACCGAGCTGGGCGCAAAGTACCTGGACACCGGCGCAATGTACCGCGTGGCCACCCTGTGGGTGCTGCGCCAGGGCATTGACCCGACCGACGAGGAAGCCGTGGCCAAGGCGACCGCCGCCCTGCCACTGGAAGTCTCCGATGACCCGAACTCCACCGCTGTCCTCCTCGACGGCGAGGATGTTTCCGGCGAGATTCGCGGCCCGGAGGTCACCCGCAACGTGTCGGCTGTCTCTGCGATTCCGGCCGTGCGCACCAACCTGGTCGCACTCCAGCGCTCACTGGCCGCATCGGCTGTGCGCTGTGTGGTGGAAGGCCGCGACATCGGCACGGTTGTACTCCCGGACGTCCCGGCGAAAATCTTCATGACCGCCTCCGCTGAGGTGCGCGCCCGCCGCCGCTACGACCAGGACATCGCCGCTGGTCGCGAGGCTGACTTCGACACCGTGCTTGCCGACGTCATCCGCCGCGACGAACTCGACAGCAACCGTGCGACCTCGCCGCTGAAGCCAGCCGAAGACGCATTCATTCTGGACACCTCTGAGATGGACATCGAAGAGGTCGTGGAAAACGTCCTCGATGTCGTTGAGGCGGGCTACCCGGGGTCCACCATGGACTGGGACGATGTCGACAACGAGGAGTTCGAGGGCTCCTACGAGGACTACGAGGACTACGAGAACTACGACGGCGACTTCGAGGACGTAGACGGCGCCGAGGACTTCGATGACGCTGACGACGACACCGCCGGACACCTGGTCGCAAACGTGGAGAGCGAAAACGCGCCGGGCACCGCAGGTAGCCACACCAGCGCAGACGAGTTCATCGACCGCACGATCGCTGACCACGAGACAATCATCTCCGAAGCCATCGAGCGCGCCGAAACCGGCCAGATCGACGACGATGCCGACTGGGAAGAGCTGGAAAACGCATTCGCAGCACTTGGCGTCAGCGACGAGGAGGAAGAAGCTCTTCCGACCGTGGCCATTGTGGGACGACCGAATGTTGGTAAGTCCACCATGGTTAACAGGTTCATTGGCCGTCGTGAAGCAGTTGTCGAAGACTTCCCGGGCGTCACCCGCGACCGCATCTCCTACCTGGGTGAATGGGGCGGACGTCGCTTCTGGGTGCAGGACACCGGCGGCTGGGATCCGGATGCCAAGGGCATGCACGCGGCGATTGCTCGTCAGGCGGAGACCGCCATGGAGACCGCCGATGTGATTGTCATGGTCGTCGACACCACCGTCGGCATCACCGCCACGGAAGAGGTTATGGCCCGACGTCTGCAGCGCGCGGAGCAGCCGGTTATTCTCGCCGCCAACAAGTTTGAGTCGGATTCGCAGCTTGGCGACGTCGCGGAGTTCTGGGCCCTCGGGCTCGGCGAGCCGCACCCAACCTCGGCCCTCCACGGCCGTGGCAATGCCGACGTGATGGACGAAGTGGTGGCTTCTTTCCCGGAGGTGCCGCGTGCGAAGTCGCTGCCGACCGGGCCGCGTCGCGTGGCGCTGGTGGGTAAGCCGAACGTGGGCAAGTCTTCGCTGCTGAACAAGCTCTCCGGCGAAAATCGTGCAGTGGTCAGCGATGTGGCCGGTACCACGGTTGACCCGGTGGACTCGCTGGTGCAGATGGACGAGACGCTGTGGCGCTTCGTGGACACCGCTGGTATCCGCAAGAAGACCAAGACCGCCAAGGGCCACGAGTTCTACGCCTCGCTGCGTACTCGTTCGACGATTGACAATGCCGAGGTTGTGATCTTCCTGGTCGATGCCTCCGAGCAGATTACCGAGCAGGATCAGCGCGTGCTGCGCATGATTCTCGACTCCGGTCGGGCACTTGTGGTCGCTTACAACAAGTGGGACCTCATGGATGAGGACCGCCGCGATCTGCTCGAGCGCGAGATTGAAGAACAGCTCGCACATGTGCCGTGGGCTCGTCGGGTGAACATCTCCGCCAAGACTGGCCGCGCCGTGCAGAAGCTGGAGCCGGCAATGCTGGAGGCCGTGGAGTCGTGGGATAAGCGCATCTCCACTGGTCGCCTGAACACTTGGTTGCGCGCGATTATGCAGCAGAACCCGCCACCGCTGCGTGGTGGCCGCCAGCCGCGCGTGTTGTTTGCCACCCAGGCGTCCTCACGCCCGCCGGTGATTGTGCTGTTCACGACCGGCTTCCTGGAGCACGGCTACCGTCGCTTCCTGGAGCGCAAGCTGCGTGAAGAGTTCGGCTTCGAGGGTTCGCCAGTACGCATCGCAGTGCGTGTCCGCGAAAAGAAGAAGCGCCGGTAGGAAGCTGCTAGGAAGTGCCGGTAGGCAGTTCGGTTAAGCCCTGCTAGTCGCTCGAATTGAGCCGAGAAAAGCCCAAAATGTGATTTAGACAATTGCATTTTGGGCTTTTCGTTGGCATTTTAGAGTTTCAGTAAATTAGCGATAAGGAGAACTGACAATGGTCAGGCGCGGCAACAACCGTGACGGCTCTCAGCACGATGGCCGAGGTAACAGCTATGGGCGCGATTCCTCAGGCGCATACGGCGATGACTCCGCGACTCGCTACATTCCGCGGGACGACGGATATCGCGGGTACAACCCAGATGCCGACTTCGCGGGCGAGCAGCCGACCGAATACTTCGGTGGCGACTCCTCTGAGACGCAATTCCCGCAGCGTGGCGATGAAACACGTTTTGATGACTCCCGAGGTGCCGGGGCCGGGGCCAGTGCCGGGGCGCAGGGCGCTGGCGCGCAGGGCAGCGGCCAGTACTGGGCGCCGCTGTCTGAAGAAGAGCGAGGCTATGGTCAGGCGAGCCAGCAGGCCGGTGCAACCCAGCAATACGCCGCAGGTGCCGCAGGTGGCGCAAGCGGTTACGGCGACCCGAACAACGGCAACAACCGCGGTAATAACCGTGGCAACAGTGGCAATGATGACTCCAAGAAGGGGTGGGGCAAGACTGTCGCCATCGTGGCCATCTCCGCCATGGTGGCCGTAGTCGCGCTGGTAGCCCTGGTTTTGTCCTTTACTTCCGGAACCGAGGACAATAACGACAATACGGCGACGCCGACGCAGGAGACGTCGTCAAGCCCGACGCCGACGACAACCTCGCCGGAAGAAACCACGACAAGCCCTACCGATCGCTTGGACCCGTCGGGCACGATTAACGACACCCGTGAACGCCTTGAGCAGGAGCTCGATCAACTTCGCGAGTCGCCGCCAGCTATCCCTGGCCCCGGTGAGCGCAGCAGCGGCTGGGGTACCATCCCGCAGGGCGTGGTGGGCAAGAGCCCGGCTTCGGTCGAGGTGGAGCTGCGTACCAACGGCTACCAGAACGTGACCGTCGTTGACGCAGAGGGCAATCCGACCAATTCTGTGGCCGCGATTATGGGCAAGGTTGCCTCGATCGATCCACCGGAGGGACAGATGGCGGAGACATCCACGCCTGTGACCATCTACCTGCAGTAACACGGCAGGAAAGGTAGGTACCAGGGGCGATTTCCGCCAGCAAACACCAATGATGTAACCTATAGCTCGTTGCACTTTCGTGCACACGGGCTGTAGCGCAGTTTGGTAGCGCACCTCACTGGGGGTGAGGGGGTCGTCGGTTCAAATCCGGTCAGCCCGACAAAATAACCGCCGTCTTCTGGAAGATTCCGGGAGGCGGCGGTTTTTGTTTGCGGTTATTGCTTTACGGTTTCGTTTGCCGTCTAGCGCACGACGATGCCGTCGGAGTCAGCGTAGAGCGTCTCGCCCGGAACGAAGTCAATGCCGCCGAAGGAGACAACGACGTCGCGCTCGCCCTCGCCGGTCTTGGTGGACTTGCGCGGGTTGGTGCCAAGCGCCTTGCACCCGAAGTCCATCTCACCGATCAGCTTGGAGTCGCGGATCGCGCCGTTGACGACCACACCAGCCCAGCCATTGTCCTTGCCGAGCCCCGCAATAACGTCACCGACCAGCGCCGTGTGGACCGAAGCGTCACCGTCGATGACAAGCACGCCGCCCTCAGACGGCTCGGAGAGGACCTTCTTCAGTAGCGCGTTGTCCTGGAAGCACTTGACCGTGGAGATCTTGCCGCAGAACTCCACGCGACCGCCGAGGTCGCGCATCTGAGTATCGCAGGAACGCACGTCCGGGCCGATTTCGTCAACCAGGTCAGCAGTGGGGATGAATTCGATTGCCATAGGGATTCAAGTCCTTCCGAAAAATGATCACAAGAATGTGCTCGTAACAGGTGTTAACTCCATTGTTTCAAACTCAAGATGTGACCAAAGACATATGGTGCAAATTCGCTGGCAGCGATTGACACTCCGAAGGCCGGTCCAGATTGATTACTCTGGTGAGTCAGAACGCGCCGACAACCAAACGTGCGCAGGAAAGGGTAGAAGATGGCTGGGTTTAATTGGTTTTGGAAGGCTCTTGGCGGCAAGCAGGGGCGCAACCAAAAACGCAGCGTAGGGCTGGTGGCGCGCGCCGCTGAGCTCGAGCCACAGGTACAGGCGCTTTCCGACGCCGACCTCGCCGACTTCGCCCGCCAACACGCAACTGACGCCCCGGAGCTTTTAGCCGCGCTCCGCGAAGTCTCCCAACGCACCCTATCCATGCGCCCCTTCGATGTGCAGCTGCAAGGCGCGCTGGCGCTCATGGAGGGAGACGTTATCCAGATGGCCACCGGTGAGGGCAAGACTCTTTCCGGCGCCCTGGCTGCAGCCGGGTTCGCGCTGCGTGGCCACCGCGTGCATTCGGTGACCGTCAACGACTACCTCGCAGGCCGTGATGCGCAATGGATGCAACCGCTGTTCGGGTTCCTTGGGCTCTCGGTGGCGGCTATTTCGCCGCAGGATGGTCCGGGGGAGCGTCGTAAAGCATATGCGGCAGACATCGTCTACGCCGCCGTCAACGAACTCGGCTTCGACGTCCTGCGCGACCGTTGCGCGCCGACCATTGCAGACCGCGTGCAGTCGCCAGCTGACGTCGCGATCATCGATGAGGCTGACTCCGTACTGGTGGATGAAGCGCTAGTCCCGCTCGTGCTTGCTGGCAATGAGCCTGGCACCGCACCGACCGGGCAGATTACCGACGTGGTGCGCCGCCTGCAGCTCGGCGATGACTACACCGTTGACGAAGGCCGCCGCAATGTATTCCTCACCGATACCGGCGCTGCGCGCGTCGAACGGCTGCTCGGCATCAGCTCGCTGTACGACGCCGAACACGTCGGCACCACCCTGGTTCAGGTCAACGTCGCACTGCACGCCCACGAGCTGCTGCAGCGCGATGTCGACTACATCGTGCGCGACGGCAAGGTACAGCTCATCGACGCCTCGAAGGGACGCGTGGCGGAACTGCAGCGCTGGCCGGACGGTCTACAGGCGGCGGTAGAGGCCAAGGAGGGCCTGCAAGTCTCGGAGGGCGGTCGCATCCTAGACTCCATGACCATCCAGCAACTCGTCGGCCGCTACGACATCACCTGCGGCATGACCGGTACCGCCACCTCCGCGGGCGACCAGTTCCGCGAGTTCTACGGACTCCACGTCTCCGTCATCGAACCCAACGTCCCATGCGTCCGCGACGACGAGCCCGATCGCATCTACGCCACCACCGACGACGCGTTCGCCGCGCTTGTCGACGAGGTCGTGGAACTCAACGGCACTGGTCGACCAATACTCGTAGGCACCCGTGACGTGGCCGAATCGGAACGACTGGCCGATGCGCTAGTCCTGCGCGGCATCGAATCCTCGGTACTGAACGCGAAAAATGACGAGCTGGAGGCCCAAGTCATCGCGGGTGCTGGCGATATTGGCCGCGTCACGGTGTCCACCCAGATGGCCGGCCGCGGTACCGACATCCGCCTCGGAGGGGCAGACGAATCCAACCGCGATGCGGTGGTCGAGCGCGGTGGCCTATGCGTCATTGGTCTGGGCAAGCACCGCACTGACCGACTGGATAATCAGCTGCGTGGCCGCGCCGGGCGCCAGGGCGATCCGGGCTCGTCGGTGTTCTTTGTCTCCCTGGATGACCCGGTGATTTCCGAAGGCGCTGCCGGCGAAACACTGAGTGTGCTGCCTGAAGACGACGGTCGCGTCCGCGATAAGCGGGCCTACCAGTTCATCGACCGCGCACAGCGAGTGACAGAGGCGACCATGCTGTCGATTCATGCGACGACGTGGAAGTACAACAAGCTCATCGGTGACCAGCGCGAGATTCTGGATGAGCGCCGGGAGAAACTGCTGACTACGAATGCTGCTTGGGAAGAACTGTCCAAGCTGGCATCGGCGCGGGCGAAGGAAGTGGAATCCGCAGTCGGGCGCGACGTCGCCGAGGATGCCGCCCGGGAGATTATGCTGAGCCACCTGGATCGCGGATGGTCGGACCACCTGGCGGATCTGGATGACCTGCGGGAGTCGATTCATCTGCGCGCGCTGGCTAAGGAAAGCCCCATTGATGAGTTCCACCGCGCCGCCATCGGTGCCTTTAAGAACTTGGTGAACAATGCTGTCACCGAGGCGGTGCAGACGTTCCAGGAGGTCAAAATCGATAGCGATGGCGCGCACCTGGAGGACACGGGACTTGCCCGCCCGAGCTCGACGTGGACCTACATGGTCAACGACAACCCGCTGAGCAATGGTGGCGGCTCGGTCGTCGGTTCAATTGCAGCGATGTTTAGGTAAGCCGTAACCACAGGTTTGGTAACAATTTGAAAATAATTCTCAGGTGACCGGCCTAGGTACACCCACGGAGAAAGCTCTCCGATGTCGGTATTTACGCATATCAATCATGTTGTACATACCCTGTCGGTGAGCTGCGTCACAACATGGTTGGGATTAGATAACAACACGAAAGCGGTTGGGGCGCTATTATCTAAAAAGTAACGAGTAAATCGCCCAAGGTTATCCCGGAGGGAAAGATATGACTAGCAATAGCGGCCAGCCAGAGGCATCGGTCGAGACCACCTCGGTCTTCCGTGCAGATTTGCTGAAGGAGATGGAGTCCAGCTCTAACACGGACTCCACGGTCTCCGGTGTTGAAGGACTTCCGGCAGGCTCGGCACTCTTGGTCGTCAAGCGGGGGCCAAACGCGGGTTCGCGTTTCCTGCTCGATCAGGCAGTCACCACCGCTGGTCGTCACCCGGAAAGCGACATTTTCCTCGATGACGTGACTGTTTCCCGTCGCCACGCAGAGTTCCGCAAGAACGGTGACTCCTACGAGGTTGTCGACGTGGGATCGCTGAACGGCACCTACGTTAACCGCGAGCCGAAGAACTCTGCGGTTCTGGCTAATGGTGACGAGGTCCAGGTCGGTAAGTTCCGCCTCGTATTCCTTATCGGTAACTAATTCGACATCGGTTAGTGTCGACGTCTGTCGGCATTAACCCCCTTATTTTTGTAAAGGCTCGGAAAAGACCAGTGGCAGCAGTACACAAATCAGCGGTTTCGCAGCCGGCTCCATCAGAAAGCACTGCGAAGCAAGCACGCTCGGTGGGAAAGAAGAAGACCATCGGTGCTGTGCTGAAGGAAGTCAAGGTTGAGTTCCCTGATGTAACGCTGTCCAAGATTCGTTTTCTCGAGTCGGAAGGGCTGCTGTGCCCGTCGCGTAGTTCCTCGGGCTATCGTCGCTACAGCCAGGCGGACATTGACCGCCTGCGCTACATTCTGACTGTTCAGCGCGATAACTACTTGCCGCTGAAGGTTATTAAAGAGCAGCTCGACGAAATTGATGCGGGCAACGCTGGCGGCGACGGTCTGGCTTCGGTTACTCCACTGGTGACGGCGGATCAGTTCCGCGAAGCTGCAGTGATCTCACTGACGCAGGCGGAGCTAGCAGAGCGCACCGGCGCTCGCGAGAAGTTCATCACTGAGCTGGTCCGCGTCGGCCTGATTACTCCGGACACGCTGAACATGTTCGACGGCGATGACCTGCTCATCACTGAGACGGCAGTCAAGCTGGCTGAGTTCGGCCTGGATGCCCGCCACCTCAAAACTGTGCGTACCGCTGCGACCCGTGAGGCCGATTTGGTGTCGCTGGCAGCTAGTCCGCTGAGTAAGTCGCGTGCGGCTAGTGGCAAGCAGAAGGCTGTGGAAATGGGCCGTGAGATGACCGCGCTGATGGTCACACTGCACGGCACTTTGGTCAAGCGCCAGGTCAACAAAGATCTGGGGAAGTAGTCAGTAGTCCCGCGTAAATAGCGGCTCGCTACAATTATCGCTGTTATGGACGAAAAACTCGTAGAAGTCAAGTTTCTAGACTGGATGGCGCATCCTCCTGAGGACGATCCGGTACTGCTCCTGCATGCCGAAGAGACTAACCGGATTATCCCGATTTGGATTGATTTGGCGACGGCGACGGAGTACTCCGCCCGCGAGACCGGCGCTACGCAGCGTCGCCCGGGCATGCATGAGGTCTTTGTCGACACGCTGGACATGGTGGGGCAGAGCGCCCTACGCGGCCAGATTACGGGCGTGCATGAGGGCGTTTTCATCGCCAGCCTGGTGCTCGAAGGTGGCGCAGAGATTGATATGCGCCCCTCCGACCTAATCCTTATCGCCGGCGAGCTTGAGGTGCCGCTATATGTTGCACGCGATTTGCTCGATGCCACGTCGGTGTCGGCGCGTCTTGTCGCTACCAATGGCGGTTCGCTTACCGACGACACGGAGACCGACTCTGTCGAGGCATCGGTGTCGGAGTTTGCTGAATTCCTCGACAGTATTGATGCTGACTACTTCGCCGAGCCGCATGGTGATGCGGAGGACAAGAAGTCTGACGATGAAGCCGACGGTGGTGCCGACTCGGCTTTCGATAGCGACCGTTAGTGGTGTGACTGGAGTGAATAGCTGACAACTTTTGATGTAGTTGTGGCGCTTATTTCCTCTGGCGCATCGCTGAATGACCCCATAAAAGGGGTAACTTTTCTTAAGTTATAGTTTCACCCCTTCCTGGGGTTTTTCTCCCGGGTTGTGCTTGAGCTGGGGAAACTGCGACTCCAAACTCTAAACCTTAACTTTAGGTTTAGAGATTCGGCGTGTCGTCCTGTGATGTATTGACAGCCGATTAACCTTGGCGAAAGATAAATAACGGCAGTGAAACTACCTCGGGAGAATTTATATGGTCGACGACAACAGCGGTTCGCTCTTTGGTGACAATGAGCTCCGTGCGTCGGACTCGCAAGAGCCACGCGCGGTCCAGGAATCCCTGTTCGACATGGGACCGGACGAGCAGGTTGGCTACCGCGTTCCCATCGCATGTCAGGTAGCGGGCATTTCTTACCGTCAGCTGGACTACTGGGCGCGCACCAAGCTGGTGGAGCCTTCGATTCGTACCGCCAAGGGCTCGGGCACCCAGCGTCTGTACTCCTTCCGCGACATCCTCGTTTTGAAGATTGTTCGAGGTCTGCTGGACACCGGTATTTCCCTGCAGAACATCCGTCTGGCTGTCGACCGCCTGCGTGACCTCGGTGTCGATGACCTGGCTACCATCACGCTGGTTTCCGACGGTCGCACCGTCTACCAGTGTCGCTCCAATGAAGAAGTCATCGACCTGCTCAACGGTGGCCAGGGAGTGTTCGGCATTGCTGTCCCGGGCATTATGAAGGAACTGACTGGCACCATCGCCTCCTTCCCATCCGAGCGTATCGACGGTACTCAGGAGAACCCAGGTACTGGCATCGACGAGCTGGCTGAGCGCCGTCGCCGCCGCATCTCCTAACAGCCAGCGATACGGCTAGATAGTGGCGTTGCTGCTACGGCCGCCGCTCAAAGAAGCGAAACAAACTAAACGAAAACCGCCTTCCACAACTGGTTCCGTTTTCCTCTCCCGAGGTTGGACCAGATGGAGGCGGTTTTTTGCTACTTACTCCGTACCGATAGCCGCAGCCAACTGAGAGGCCAGGCCATCGCCGTAGTCAGCCGCAATGCGCAGAGAGCCAGTGGTCATATTCGCCACTTCCTGCAGCTCAGGGATGGAGCTGTCCCCGTCGGGAAGTACGATGACCTCGATTGTTACCGGGCGGTCCGGGCTAATGAGTTCTTTGATTCTCTCGACAGACTCGGCGGCATCGGCGCCCGAGGCATCGCGCCCCGAGGTGAGCACGACGAGACGGTTCGGTTTGTCAGGGGAGTAGGTGTCGCGGGCGGCCTGGTAGGCATCGATAAGCGCTGGCCAGAACTGCGCCTCGCCACCGGCCGGAAGTTCGGCCAGCGAACCCTTTACGGAGTCTGCGCCATTGTTGGCCTCGTCATCGGGCGCGGGAAGTTCCGCGAGACGGTTCACCTCGGGGGCGAATGTCCACAGGCCGTAACGGCCGCCAGGTGCCGCATCGATAGCGCCGGTCAGTGCCGCAGACAGCGCCCCGACATCGACGCCTTCGGAGGTGTCAGCAAGCAGGAGTGCCGAACCCACCGCAGTTGCGGGCTGTTGCGCGTCCGGCTGCTCCAGTGCTGGCGGCAGCGCAAAGGAATCCGTCTGAATCTGGGAGAGCACTCCAAAGCTCTCCGCTACTTCAGGGCCGAAAGTGCTCTCAGCAGCTTCGCCGTCGGCGCCGTGATTTGCTGCGAAGCTCCGGAAGTCCTCGGCCGCGCGAGCTGTGTTCTCGTCGATCTTGCCGCCGGAGCCAAAAGTGACAACTGGCGAGTGTAACTGGGGTGCATCCGCAGGGGAGACCAGCTTCAGCCCCTCGCCGGCCATCTGCAGCATGGGCTGGGTTGCGGCCACACCGTCGAAGTCGGCGACATTCTGGCTGAGCATGGTCAGCAGGGTATTGGAGGTGTAGACCTCACCCAAGTCCGCGCGTTCGCGAGCGACATCCGGGCCACCGCCAAGTCGAGCACTGATTACGGCAGACAGTGCCGCGTCGGAGCCACCGGGGGCGGCCACGCGCAATCCCGCAAGCTCTTCCCAGGTGGCGTTGTTCAGCTGGTCAGCACGATTGGTTGTGAAGGCCACGCCACTGGCAATCGGTGGCAACCACGTTTTGGGGTTGTTGACCTTGACCTTGTCTGAGTTCTTCGCCTGGTCCACGAAAGAGATATCGGCGGGAATCCAGACTCCTGGAGTCATAATTCCGGTACCGGCCTCGTCAGTTGCAGAATCATCCGCAGCGGGGCCCTCCGGAGCTCCCTCACCAGGTTCAGCACCGCCAGCCTCAGTCAGGGCGTTCACAACCTCCTGCGAGCCCGCCACCGTAATCTGTGGCCGGACGCAGAAATCCCTCACCACGGGATTTGACTCGCCATAGTCCTGCACGAGTTTCTGTGCCGAGCCCACCGCAGCAGGATCAGCGGTCACCACCAGTGTCAGGTCACCTTTCGTACACCGTGCACGGTCAGCATCAATCGACGAATCGTTGCTCTTGCGCAGATTAACCCAGGCAAAAACCGCAGCCACCAGAACAATGACGACCAAGACGGCAATAAAAGGCCCCTTAGCCACTCGATAGTTGTTCTCACCCGAGGCGTGTCGTCCCATGTCGTTCTAGCCCTTTCTATGCTGAGTGTGCTCGGCACTGTCGACTCGCAGCAGACCTCGTCGTAAAGCACAAACGCGCACGTAACTCCTGCCAACTCTACTGCGTGGACAATGCGACATCTACTACTTGCAGCAAACGGCCGCGCAGAACGTCGGCACGCGCGCTGAGCTCACGCTGGCGGCGGACGTACTCGGCCTTGCCCTCGGGAGTCTCGATGCGAATGGGAGCAAAGCCCCAATCCTGCAGATCGTAGGGAGCGGCGCGCATATCCAACTCACGGGCACTACACGCGAGCTCGAAAGTATCCAGCCACAGGTCGCCGGGGACCGCCTCGCCGAGCTTGGTCGCCCATTTATACAAGTCCCTGTTGGCGTGCAGACAGCCCATCTGCTCACAGTGCGGCTGTGCCTCGCGCGTCGGCGCAAACTCGTTGAGCGGCACGGCGTCGGGCGTGAAGAAGCGGTAGGCGTCGAAGTGCGTACACCGAACCGTGTGGGCCTCGACGACCTCGTCCGTACCCGCCTGACCAAGCCGCAGTGGCTCCGGGTGACGATGCTCTGGCTGGCGATACACCATCGCCCATTCATGCAGGCCAAAGCAGTCGAAGTGTGCTGGGTTCGCGCGCGTCGAACGCAACAAATTGCCGATGTACGCCACCGTCTTACCGCGCTTATCGACGTACGCCGAAACATCCATGCGCGCCGTCCCCGAGGCGGTATCGGTGGGCTCCTTGCTGGCAGGACTGTCGGTAGCGTCATCCATGTCGAGGGTAAAGAATTTCAAGTGACTGATGTCCTTGGCTGTCGCACCGGGAAGATCTACGCCGATGCCCGGTGACCAGCGGCGGAGTTGACCGGGCTTGACGGGGTAGTACTCGAAGATGAAGTCCCAGACCGGGTGGCGCTGGCCGCGACTGCGACGGGACAGGTGGTCACGGGTCAGGGCATCGACGCGGGCTTCATGCTGTGCCTTGGCCTCGCGCCAGTTATGAGCGATTGCCACGGCTAGCAGTCCTCGTCGTCTTGGCGGTCGTACCCTTAGCAGCCTTTGCCGCGCCTCGCTTTGCCGAAATCTCAGCTGCACTGCGCTTCGGGGAGACCTCATGAGTCCAGTCACGCACGACACCGACCTGCTCCTCGATGAGGTCCTCCAGAGCCACGATGCCGATCTGCTCCGCGCCGGAGAAAGCACCGGTCTTCGGGGCGATACTTGCCGGGGCGCTTGCGCGCAGGTGCGGCTTTGGCATGCGAGCGCGTACAGCCACTGCCATGTGGGCGCTGTAGCGGCGCATGATGCGCAATCCCTCATCCAGCGTGGCATCAATCGGAATCTCGATCATCGGGCGAATCTCGTCATCGGGGATGGCTGTCTCCGGTCCGGAGGTAGGGTCCATGACGCGGTCGAGGACATCCTTGACGTGAACATAGCCACGGTACTCGTTGGGTTCATTGTTGGCCGCAGCGACGGGGAATCGGGAGAAGCCAGTTTCGGTGACCGCCGTCTCTAGGTCGCCCACAGTCGGTGCGGTGGGGAGGCGCCGAATCTGCTCGTGCGGAATTAGCACCTCCTCAATGGTGCGCGTGGCCGAAGCCAGCGTGCGACGAAGGCGGACGTGCTCCTCGCTGTCAAGGAGCCCCTCTTGACGAGACTCCGCAATCATCGATGCCAACTCAGTCGAATCGACAGTGGTGTCGAGCTCATCGCGCTGCTCAATGCCGAACAGCCTCAGCGTATGGCGAGCCATCCAGTTAAACAGCAGCAACAGCGGCTTGGTCAGACGGTAGAAGACCATATGAACCGGAATAAGCAGCATAGCCATCGTTTCCGGGCCTGCCAGCGCGATGTTCTTCGGGACCATCTCACCGAGCATGATGTGCAGCACTGACACCAGCATCAATGCGATGGCAAAGCTCAGCGGATGCAGCAGCGACTCCGGAATACCCATTGCCTGGAAGGGAGCTTCCAGTAGATGTGCCAGCGCCGGCTCAGAGACCTTACCCAGCAGTAGCGAGGCAATAGTGATGCCCAGTTGTGCGGCGGCGAGCATCATCGACAGGTGTTCAGAAGCATTGATAACTGTGCGAGCGCGCTTCTTTCCCTGAGCCAGCAGCGCCTCCAAACGGTCACGGCGAGCAGCAATAAGCGAGAACTCCGCGCCCACGAAAAACGCGTTGACCAACAACAAGAAGAAGGTCAGGAGGATTCCAAACCAGTCACTCATAGGCTGAACATCTCCTTAGCGCGCTCGTTGGTCACAGGAATCAAAATGGCACGATCCACGCGGCGGTCATCCATCGCCAGAATGCGGGCGTACCAGCGTCCGGCGATACCCGATTCGAACTCGTCCATGAAGTCGCGTTCGGTCTCTGGCAGCAGGACGACGTCACCGACCTCCGGGATGCGACCGAGCGCAAACATAATCAGGCCACCGAGGGTTTCGAAGCTGCCCTCCGGGGCGAAGTATCCGACCTTGGTCGGCAGCTCGTCGGTACGCACAAGGCCGGAGCAATTCCAGCCTTCAATTGCGCGCTTGACTTCCTGCTCGGACTCTTTGTCGTCGTACTCATCCCAGACCTCGCCAAGAATTTCCTCGACGACGTCCTCGATGGTGACAATGCCGGCGATGCCGCCATACTCGTCCGCGACCAGCGCAATCTGCGAACCAGCCGAACGCACGGCCTCCAGTACAGCATCGCCGTCCAGCGACTGCGGCAGCGTGGGCACTGGCCGTGCAACCTCCCGCATGGTGGTAGTTGAGCGTTTCGCCGCAGGCACCGCGAATGCGTCCTTGACGTGGACAACACCGACAGTGGCATCGAGGTCCCCGTCAGTAATGGGGAAGCGGGAATGTCCCGATTCGATGGCGACAGCCAGCAGATCCAGCGCCGTGTCATCGACATCGAGGGAGGTAATCGTCGACCGCGGCGTCATCAGGTCCTCCGCAGTAGTTTCGCCAAAGCGTAACGACGACTCGAGTACAGCAGCCTTCGACTCATCCAATGCACCCTGCTCCGCAGAATTGCGCACCAGTGCTTCCAGCTCCTGCGGGGAACGCGCCGAAGCCAGCTCATCCGCCGGTTCAATACCGAGCTTGCGCACCAGCCAGTTCGCCGAGGCATTCAGCGACTGAATGAAGTAGTGGAACACCCAGTTAAACGCCATCACCGGACGAGCCGTAACGCGCGCAGCCGCCAGTGGCTCTGTAATCGCGACATTCTTCGGCACCAACTCGCCGTAGACCATTGACAACATCGTGGCCACAATGAGCGCAAGAATCAGTGCGGTCGGTCCCGCTGCAGACTCGCTGAGCCCTATCCAATGCAGCATCGGCGTGAAGTACTGTGCCAGCACCGGTTCCGCGAGGAAACCAGTTGCCAGCGTCGTCAACGTAATGCCCAGCTGTGCACCGGAGAGGTGGAAGGACAGTCGATTATGTGCCTTGTGAACAGCCTCAGCAGGTGCATCCGCTGAACGGGCGCGGTCGGCGTCAATCGTAGAACGCTCCAGTCCCGTCAGCGCGAATTCAAACGCCACAAAGAGGCCGGTGCCAGCGGTTAGCGCGATAAAGCCGACAACCGCGACAATATTGAGAACAATATCCACTGATTATCTCTTCTTCTTTTTCCCTCGCTTGGGGCGGTGTACGCGACCGCCAGCACGATTCTTTCCGCTTGCCGACGGGCCGCCGCGCCCGCGGTAACCGGAACCACTAGCACCGCCTGCCGATTGGCTCTGATCTTGACGAGCCCGGCGCGGACGGCGTGCGCCCAGTTCCTTGACAAATCGCGGCAGTCCCGGAGCGGCGCGCAGTTCTTCAGCTTCAACGCCGGCTCCTGCCAGCAGCTCACGGGCCTGATCGACCTGGCGGTCACGCACAATCATCGCTACCGTGCCGGAAGCACCTGCACGCGCCGTGCGACCCGAGCGGTGAATGTACGTCGCGGAATCCCTTGGCGGATCCGCGTGCACAACCAAGTCAAGAGCATCGATATCAATGCCCCGAGCGGCCACATCCGTGGTGACGAGGACATTGATTTCACCGGCGGCAAAGGCCTTGAGGACTGCGCGACGTGTTGCCTGGCCGCGATCGCCGTGGAGGAAACCTAACTTGATGTCGTAGAACTGTAAAAACTTAGCCAGCTGCACGACACGCGCCTTAGAGTTGGCGAAGATGACGCACTGATTCTTTCGGGAGGCAATCCAGGCGACCACTTCGTCTGCCTCAGTGTTGTCTTCCACCCGAAGTAACAGATGCCGCATATTGCGCATGGTCAGCCGGGATGCAGTGACCTTGTGTTTCGCAACTTCGGAGCTACTTGCGCGACGATCGCGGATAAGCCCCGCGGCGTCGTCGTTAATCGTGGCGGAAAAGACCATGCGCTGCGCCGACTTCGGGCACGCGCGGACTAGGCCCAGAACATCGGGCAGAAAGCCCATGTCAGCGAGCATGTCCGCTTCGTCTACGACAACGGTAAGAACCTGCTCAAGATTGAGTAGACCGCGGCGGCGCAAATCGTGTGCGCGACCCGGTGTGACCACAGCGATATCGACTGGTGCTGCGAGCAGAGTCTGCTGCTTGGCCACGGGGTCACCGCCGACCAAGCTCAAGACACGCAGACCTGCAGCGGCGCCGATGTCAGCGAGGACATCAGCAATTTGATCTGCAAGTTCCCGCGTCGGCGAAATAATAAGCGCGCGCGGGTAACGGGGAAGCGCTGGAGAGGCGTTATTGAGTAACGTGACCAGCGGAATGCCGAATGCGAGCGTTTTGCCCGAGCCCGTGGGTGCCTGTGCAAGAACGTCCTTGCCAGCGAAAGCATCTGGCAAAGTCGCCACCTGCACGGCGGTGGGCGAAGTTATGCGCTGGGCACGCAGAATACTCACAATTGCTTCCGGCGTGCCCAACTGTCTGAAATCACTGGACTCAGCAGGAGGGGGCATGCTTGTTAGAATACCGCTATCCCCGGACTGCCATGCAATAGGCACGTCCGGTGAACTGGAAACTACCGTCCCATGAGATTTACCAACCGCGACCCGGTTGCGCGTAGGCCTCGCGCTCGAGAACAGCGGCTCGACGGAAGATGTTGCGGATAGATTTGAGCTCCGCATCGCTGGCCGTGGACATATTCTCTTCAAGGACCTCGAGAGCCTGCTGAACGCTGTCAACATACTCGGGGTCGGAATACACCTCCACCCAGTCCGCAATCGTGGAATCTCCATCAACCAGCGATTTTCCTTGCAGAGTCAGCTCGGCTGTAACCCACATTTCGGCGACGATACTGGTTACGGCGACCCGATATGGATTGAAAGCGCTACAGGAAGAATGCACGTCCAGCAAAAGCTGCGTGATGGTTGTCGGTTCGATGTCCTCGAGCGCCGAAGAAGCCTCTTCCAGCGTGTTATTGCTCAATTCCAACGCACGCACCAGGGCTTCCTGCGCGACCGATGACCACAGAACCTGTTCCTTAGCGCAGGGTGCTTTCGTTGCCAGATGCGACAGGACTGGGAAAACTTGGTGCAAGTACCAGGCCTCTTGCGCTACGAAGAAGTTGGTTTCTTCCGAGGAAAGGTCGCCGCGGAGCATCGTGGGGACGCTGAACATTCCGCCAATCTCGGCAACGATGTCCTCGATGTCCCGCCACAGCTGGGAAGTAAAGGGGCCCGCCGGAGCAATCTGGAGTGAGTGGCCAAAGAAAGACTCCAGCTCCTTCGGCGTCTGCTCAGTGTCAGTGCCTTCGATGGTCTCTGGGGAAAAACTGGAGTTCAGATGCACTGGTTGCATTCGGCGAAGCGCGACCTTTTCTAGGCGACGAGCCCTGTGGCCGTGGTCAATGGGACCGTGCCCCTGGCCGACGTTGAGGTTATCCGCGAAACGAATGGACTCGCTGAGCCAGCGCGTAGTCCAGCGCAGGGCGTCATTAATCGCAGAGCCCCCACCAATCCGTGTGGCGAGAGCAGCGGACAGCGAACAACCCGTGCCATGGGTGTTCTCAGTGTGAATGCGGGGAGAAGAGCTGAAGAAAACCTGGCCATCGGGGGATGCCACGGCATTTCCGGCTTCCTCATCACTTAAGTGACCAGTTTTTGCAATCACGATGACATCGTTCTTGCCCGCGAACTCCAGTGCCTGCTCAATCAGCTCAGTGAAGTCGCTGGCCTCCGGGGCGTCGGCAAGCAACGCCAGTTCGGGAACGTTCGGCGTGATAACGGTGGCTTCGGCGACCAAGTCCCGCATTGCGTCCATGGCATCTTCGTCAAGCAGACGGTCGCCGGAGGTGGCGACCATAACCGGATCGAGAACAACCACGGCTGGCTTGGTCTCCTGAACCCAGCTGGTGACGGCCTGCGTGAGCTCGCGTGAACCCAACATGCCAATCTTTACCGCGTCGATGGTGACATCCTCAGTCACAGCAGCCAGCTGTTCGACGAGGAAGTCAACAGGTGGGGTGTGGACGGCACGAACGCCTACGGTGTTCTGAGATACCAAAGCGGTGACCACGCCCATGCCATAACCACCGGCGGCGGCAATTGACTTTAAATCGGCATGCAGTCCAGCCCCACCGGTTGGGTCTGTGCCGGCGATGGAAAGAACTCGTGGCACAAAATCAGGCTTTGCCTTCAATGGAAATGGCATCTCAGACCCCTTTTAACTTCAAGAGTGTGAAGCGACAGACTTCAACACTATGCTTCAACCTCGGAGCGGTCGCCAGACCAGAGGGTGTGGAAAGCGCCCTCGCGGTCAACGCGCTTGTAAGTGTGTGCCCCGAAGTAGTCACGCTGCCCCTGAACCAGCGCTGCCGGCAGGCGCTCTGCACGCAGGCCGTCGTAGTAAGCCAGCGAGGAGGAGAACACCGGAGCTGGAATACCCATCTGCGCCGCCGTGACAACAACATCGCGCCAGGCATCGAGGCACTCGGTGACCTGGTCACGGAAGTACTCGTCGAGTACCAGCGCCGGCAGCTCCGGATCGCGGTCGTACGCTTCCTTGATGCGGTTCAGGAACTGAGCGCGAATGATGCAGCCACCACGCCAGATGGTTGCCAGCGCACCGCGGTCAATTTCCCAGCCGTACTCCTTGGCGCCAGCGTTAATCTCATCAAAGCCCTGCGAGTAGGCAATGATCTTGGAAGCGTAGAGAGCCTTACGGACGCGTTCCACAAAAGCATCGCGATCCTCGGGCGCCTTAGCCAGGCTTCCCGACGGCAGGTTGCGTGCAGCCTCACGCTGAGCAAGGGAAGACGACAGGGCGCGAGCGAACACGGCCTCGCCAATACCAGTTACCGGAATGCCCAAGTCCAAAGCGGCCTTGACCGTCCAACGCCCCGTGCCCTTCTGACCAGCGGCATCCACGATGACATCCACCAGCGGCTTGCCTGTCTTCTCATCGACCTGGGAGAGAACCTCAGCGGTAATCTCAACCAAGTAGGAGTCCAGGTCGCCCTTGTTCCACTCGCGGAAAATATCTGCAATCTCGGCAGGGGTGAGGCCAGCGGCCTCGCGCAGAAGGTGGTAGGCCTCGCCGATGACCTGCATATCCGCGTACTCGATGCCGTTGTGGACCATCTTCACGAAGTGGCCAGCGCCATCGGAGGAAATGTGTGTACAGCACGGAACGCCATCAACGTGAGCGGAGATGGACTCCAGCAGCGGGCCGAGGGACTCGTAGGACTCCTTCGTGCCACCCGGCATAATGGATGGGCCGGTCAGAGCGCCTTCCTCACCACCGGAAATACCAGTACCAACGTAGTGCAGGCCACGGGCGCGAATAGCCTTCTCGCGACGGATGGTGTCCGTGTAGAGAGAGTTACCGCCATCAATGATGATGTCGCCGGGCTCCATCACGTCGGCAAGCTGATCGATGACCGCATCAGTAGCGGCACCTGCCTGAACCATAATCAGAGCGCGACGCGGGCGCTCCAGCGAAGCGACGAACTCTTCAATGGTCTCGGACGGGATGAATGAGCCTTCATCACCGTGTTCAGCGATGAGGGTGCGAGTTTTCTCCGGGCTGCGGTTGTACACGGCAACGGTGTGTCCCTTGTGGGCGAAGTTGCGTGCGATATTCGAGCCCATGACGGCGAGCCCGACGACACCAATTTGTGCGAGTTCATTGTTATCGGTCATGCCCACCATCTTAAAGCCTGGCCCGGGTTCGTTGTATCTGGGACTCAGAAATTGTTACTGCTTTTAACGTTAAAACTGCCACGAGCGATGGTGTGCGCTGGCACAATCTTTGGCATGACTGACGAGACTATTGCGAATAATGGCAGTTCACAGGACTCTAACTTTTCAGCTTCCGCCGCCGAGCAGGCGAAGAGGAAGGCGCTGCGCAAGTATATGACACTGGCGACGAAGGCTAGCCAGGAAGTCTTGAGCGATGAGGAGCTGACTGTTTTTAACAGCACCTTGGGCGATAACGGAATCGGCGGTCTAGATACCCTGCTGGGCACGAAGTTTGTCCATGTCGGGCCGGAGCGAATTCAGATGGAGCTCGAGGTCGGGCCCGACCACCTGCAACCGTGGGGCCTGGCCAATGGCGGTGTTTACTGCTCGCTAGGTGAGACTGCTGGCTCTATTGCTGGTTTCGTTGCCTGCGGCGCGAAGAAGCCGGTCGTCGGTGTGAACAACAACACCGATTTTTACCGCTCCGCCCGGGCTGGCGAGGTAATCGTTACCACGGCGGAGCCTGAATACCTGGGGCGCACCATGCAACTGTGGCGCATTGAGCACACCCGCAAGGCAGATGAAAAACTGCTGGCCCGCACCAACCTACGAATTGCGGTACTCGACAAGCCGCTGTAGCAAATCGTCATAGGTGGTAACGGGCCTGATAGGGAGCTCGCAGGTGGTTAACCTTGGTTAGCTGTTTTCTAACCTAGCCACCTGCAAGTTAACTACTTGTTCTTATTTGCGCGGTGCTCGCGGCGGGTGTCGCGAACTTCCAGAGGCAGATCCTGCTCAGCCTTGTCCTTGTTGAGCTCGGCCAGGCGATTGATTGCATTGCGTGCGTACATCTGCTGGCGGGTGGAAACCATCTGCCAACGGTTGCGGTCCAGAACATTCAGACCCCAGCTGACGCAGGAGACGAGACGGTTGCGGAAGCCCACCAGGAACATCAGGTGGACAGCCAGCCACAGGACCCAGCCGATGAAGCCGGAGACCTCAACCTTGCCCATCTTCGCCACTGCAGAGAAGCGGGAGACGGTTGCCATGGAGCCCTTGTCGAAGTACTCGAACGGCTGGCGCTCCGCGACATCGCGGCCGTCTGCCTCGGCAGCAATGTTGTCAGCGACATACTCGCCGCCCTGAATAGCAACCTGAGCAACGCCCGGCAGGTTCTCGCGGTTGGACATATCGCCCACGACGTAAACGTTCTTGCAGTCACCAGCTGTCATGTCCTCGTTGACAATGACACGGCCAGCGCGGTCAGTCTCGGCACCAGTCTGCTCGGCAATCATCTTACCCAGCGGGGAAGCGGACACGCCGGCGGACCAAATCTTGCAGAACGACGGGATGAACTCCTCGGTTTCATCCTTCATGTTCTTGTAGGTGACGCCCTCTTCGTTGACGTCAGTGACCATCGCGCCCAGCTTGACGATGACACCCATCTTCTCCAGGGACTTCTGAGCCTTGCGGCCCAGACGCTTGCCGAACGGCGGCAGAACCTGCGGTGCGCCGTCGAGCAACACGACACGAGCAGCGTGCGGGTTGTAGCTGCGGTAAGACGATGCGAGAGTGCGGTTAGCCAGCTCGGCCAGCTGACCAGCAAGCTCAACGCCGGTCGGGCCAGCACCGACGACCACGAAGGTCAGCAGACGCTCGCGCTCGGCCGGATCGTCGGTCAGCTCGGCGCGCTCGAATGCGCCAATGATACGAGCGCGAATCTCGAGTGCATCGTCGATGTTCTTCATACCCGGAGCAAACTCGGCAAAGTGATCATTGCCGAAGTAGGACTGGCCAGCGCCAGCGGCGACCAGGAGGTGGTCGTATTCCCACTTGGAAGTCTGGTGACCCAGTTCGGAAGTCACGACCTGCTTTTCGACATCGATGTCGGTGACATCGCCCTTGACAACACGAACGTTCTGAACACCGTCGAAGATCGTACGAGTGGACGGAGCGATTTCGCCCGAGGAAAGGATGCCCGTTGCTACCTGGTAGAGCAGTGGCTGGAACAGGTGGTGGTTAGTGCGGTCGATGAGAGTGACGTCGACCTCGGCGCCCTGCAACTTCTTCGCCGCGAACAAGCCACCGAAACCCGAACCGATGACGACCACGTGCGGGCGTCCGGAGTGCGGGCGGTACGGAGTCTCGGTCATGTATTTTCTCCTCACAGACTTTAAAGTTCTCGAAGTTTAAGATTCGGCTTTTAGCCGGCAAGCCACAATAGTAATCCTCTCGGTGCGCCACCGCCTATTCTGGGTCCCTGCGCGGTAGGCTTCGAGAGCAAACTCAGTTCGTTATTCGTACCTTTACGCGGCGCGATTGTTAGGAGGTTCGGGCAGGGTGAATTCGGCAAGCCGGCAGGCAATTGACGCAGAGCGATGGCCTCGGGTTGCGCGTATTCCAGAGGGGCGTTTCTTAGCGAAACGTGCTGAAATGATGGAACGCTCTTTTGAGCGGCTCTGCCAGGACAACGGCATTGAACTGGTTGAATCCGGTGAGTTTGTCGGAGAGTCCTTCATCACTCGGTCGACGGGTGACGCCGATTTGGCTATCGACGGGGTCGGTGGCGTCAGCTCTAGCGGTGGCAGTGAATCTCCCACTAGTTCTGAATCGCTTCGTCCAGTCGTTTTCAGCGTCATTGATCCTGTTTTCTATTCTCGACTAGCTGATTCAGAATGGCTCGGATTGGGGGAGGCCTTTCTCGCGGGCGAGTGGTCCAGTGATGACTTGCCAGAGCTTCTCAGTCGACTGCTCAGCGCCGAGTTTGATATTGCCTCGTTGGGGCCGTTGGCACGTGGTCTGATGAAAATCGCGCGTTCACGCCCGCGTCTCGATGGGCCCGATATGGCGGGAGAGTTGCCGACCTCATTGCTGGAGCTTTATTCCGGCGAATTGCTAATGGGTGGTTCTGGCCTGTTTGCCTCCGGAGTGCGAACCTCGTCGCGTGAACAGATTCCCAACTATGCCCGTGGTGCGGGCAAGGGTGGGATTCCCTCGCACTGGTCAGTTGACGTGACTTATGTCGATGCCCCGAAATCCGTCGCGCGTGCTGATTTTCTGCATGCCCAGGTGCGCAATATTGAGCACATGCTCGATCTCGCTCGAGTGCGGGCTGGCGACCGTGTGGCCGAATGGCCGTCGGCAGGCGGAGAAATTGCTCTTCGGGCTGCAGAAAGGGGAGCGGGTGCGGAGGTTATTACCGTCTCAGATGACCACACCGACACGGTGCTGGAACGGGTGGAAAAGGCCGGATTGCGCGGCGCGGTCGATGTAATCCAGATGGATCGCAACATTCCGTCGCCACGCGAATTCGAGTCCGACTTCGAGGCGGTTATCAACGTCGGGCGTCTGGAGACCTTCGGCCGTGCAGGTGCTCTGCGCTGGCTGAAGAGCGCCGAGCGTCTGCTTGTCGATCGCGGCACCATCGTCGTCCAAATGGTGGTAGCTACGGACAAATTCGACGCGCTCTCCGAGCGTAGCTTGGACCTCGTACGCGCTTACGTGTGGCCACAGCTGCAACTTTTCACCATGGAAGAGCTGCGCAAGATGGTTGACCGGGAAACCGGTCTGCGCATCGCGGCGGAGGAATACATTCCTTCGCACTTCGCGACGACCTTGCAGCTCCAGCGCGAGTTCTTTGCAGCTCATGCGCGTGAAGCCGCTGGCATCGGCTACGACAGAGTGTTCCGGAGGATGTGGAATTACTACCTGTCGTTGTTTGAAGCGCTCGTGCGTGCAGAGAAAGTCACGCTCGTGCAGGTCGAACTCGTGCATGCGCCACGCAGGCCTCACTAGCAGCGGGCAGCTCCGGACGCGTTGGAAATTCGCTAGACAGATAGAGCCTGCAAAAATAAATCACGTTTTTAGGCAAAACCACCTCAAAGGCGGTGTTTAGGGTCTAAAAACGAAACTATGAACGCACAGAGCACCACACGTACTGCAGACATTGTTGTCGTCGGCGCCGGACTTGCCGGATTGGTCGCGACGTATGAGGCCACGCAGGCAGGTAAGAAGGTCATCCTTGTCGATCAGGAGAACGCCAACAACCTTGGCGGACAGGCTTTCTGGTCGTTGGGAGGGATCTTTCTCGTCGACTCGCCAGAGCAGCGCCGCCTAGGAGTCAAGGACAACCGCGAGCTCGCTAAAGCTGACTGGTTCAACTCCGCGCAGTTCGACCGCGAGGAAGACAACTGGGGACGCAAGTGGGCCAAGGCCTACCTGAACTTCGCGGCGGGGGAGAAGCGCGACTACCTCCGCAATCTCGGCGTGAAGTTCCTGCCTGTCGTTGGGTGGGCGGAACGCGGTGAAGGGCGTGCCGACGGTCACGGCAACTCGGTACCCCGATTCCACTTGACCTGGGGAACAGGTCCTGAAATTGTCCGCGTTTTCGCAGAGCCGGTCGCCGAAGCTGCAAAGAAGGGGCTGGTGGAATACTGCCATCGCCACCGCGTTGACGAGGTGATTGTAGAAGATGGCCGCGCCGTCGGCGTGCGTGGCAAGATTCTGGATCCCTGTGAATCTTTAGAGCGAGGAGTGGCGTCGTCACGCGAGGAAACAGGGGAGGACTTTGAGATCCGCGGGTCGGCCGTGTGCATTGCGACGGGCGGTGTCGGCGGCAACCTGGAAGCCGTGCGTAAGTGCTGGCCGACCGAGCGCCTGGGCGAGATGCCGAAGGACATGGTCTGCGGTGTGCCAGAGCATGTTGACGGCCGTGGCATTGAGATTGCAGAACAGGCCGGCGCAAACCTCGTCAACCGTGACCGCATGTGGCATTACACCGAGGGCATGAAGAACTGGGATCCGGTGTGGCCGAACCACGGTATCCGTATTATTCCGGGACCGTCGGCCATGTGGTTCGACGCAGAAGGAAACCGCCTGCCTGCACCATATATTCCGGGCGCGGATACTGTCGGCACGATGAAGCACATTCTGGCTACCGGACATTCCTACTCCTGGTTTGTGCTGAATAAGAACATCGTGGCCAAGGAGTTTATCTTCTCTGGCTCAGAACAAAATCCGGATCTGACGGACAAGGAGATTAAGAAGCTGATTGGCAAGGTGACCTCTGGTGTCGCCGCGCCCATTCAGGCGTTTATGGATAACGGCGAAGACTGGGTGGTTGCCGACAATCTGCCGAAGCTGGTCGAGGGAATGAACGAGATCGTGGAAGCGAGCTCGGGCGGAGAGTCTGGTTCGGGCAGCGAGTCCGGAGCTGCAGCGCCGAAGATTGACCTGGAGAAGCTTGAGGAGCAGATCCGTCAGCGCGACATGCAGACCGGCAATCCCTTCTCCAAGGACTACCAGGTCAATTACGTCAACGTGGCCCGGAACTTCCTCGGGGACAAAATCATCCGCTCTGTGCCGCCATCACCGATTTTGGATCCGAAGAACGGCCCGCTGATTGCTATTCGTCTGCGCATGCTGACCCGCAAAACGCTCGGCGGCATTGAGACGACCCTCGACGGTCAGTGCTTGCATCCCGACGGAACTCCCTTTGAGGGGCTCTACGCCGCAGGCGAGGCCTCTGGCTTCGGTGGCGGAGGCGTCCACGGCAACAACGCACTGGAAGGTACATTCCTGGGCGGCTGTATTTTCAGTGGCCGCCAGGCAGGCCGCGCGATGGCGGAAGTGGTTAAGTAGCTACCGCATACCGGCACGGTTCGGTGGAAGAATCCGCGACTACTCCAGCCCGATGGAGAATGCACTTTCCAGATCGTGCTGAGAGTAGGTGCGGAAAGCCAGCTGAGTCTGAGTGCGAATGACGCCGTCGACCTTGCTGATGAGGTTTGGAATGATTTCCGCCAAATCATCGTGGTTAGTTGCGCGCACCACGACGACCAGGTCCCAGTCGCCAGTAACGGAGTAGACCTCAGTCACGCCGTCGATCTCGACGATGGTCTCGGCGGCCTCCGGAATCTTGTCAGCTTCGACATCGATGGACACAATTGCGGTAATCAAACTCATGGCTGCCTTTCCTCGGAGTTTAAACGTGGGGCCCGCTGAATAGCGTGGCCCGGACCGCAAGATACGCAAGATTACTCAAGATACTGCGGCCCGGAATTTCATTTCTGTCACGATTCTACTGATTTCCAGGAAACAGCCTGGAGGATCCTGACGAAAGGCGGTAAAAAGGGCGCTATGACACAAACCGCATTTCAGTCCAACCCAGTCCAGCTTTCCGGCGACCTGCCCCAGGTGGGCAACAAGGCTCCGGAGTTTACCCTCACCGGTGGCGACCTCGGGGAGGTCACCAAGGAGACCTTCGCTGGTAAGAAGGTCGTCTACAACATCTTCCCGTCTGTAGATACCAGTGTTTGTGCAGCTTCGGTACGTCACTTCAACGAGGACGCTGCTGGGCTGGACAACACCGTCGTGGTTAATGTTTCGCGTGACCTGCCGTTCGCTCTCGGCCGCTTCTGCGCTGCAGAAGGCCTGGACAACGTTGAGGTTGCCTCGGATTTCCGCCACGGTTTCGGCGAAGCCTTCGGTGTTGTCCAGCAGGATGGCCCGCTCGCAGGTCTGCTTGCTCGTGCCGTAGTCATCACTGACGAAGAGGGCAAGGTTGTTTACAACCAGCTGGTCGATGAGATCACCACGGAGCCGGACTACGACTCCGCGCTGGCTGCGCTGAAGTAATTAGCTAACTAGCTCGCAGCAGCAAGTAACCAGCTGGAATCGACGGGGCTCGTCGGCAGTCTCGCTAGGCTGTTGCCTGGCGGACTTCGCCGACGAGCTCTTCTAGTACGTCCTCCAGTGCGACAATGCCATTCACGGAATTCGCCACACCTGCCGAGGCCGCTGAGCTCTCTGAACCTGCTGAGCTCTCCGAAGTACTATTTTCCTCTGTCACCAAGGCGAAGTGAGCTTGCTCGCGCTGCATAAGCCGCATGACCGATTGGAGCTTGGCGTTCGGGCTGACAGTTGCAAAGGTGCGAATCAGATTCCGCGGGAAGGTCTGGTCGCGGTGATCGTCGTCAAGCGAGAGCAAATCCTTGACGTGAATGTAGCCGATGAAGTTGCCGTCGGTATCAGTGATGGGGAAGCGGGAAAATCGCGTGCGTGCGCTGAGCTCTTCGATGTCGGCGACAGTGGTGTCGGGGCCAATGGTGACGAGGGTGTCGAGTTCCATAGTGACGTCCGCGGCGGTGAGATGCTCGAAGCCGAGAGCTTTGTGAAGGAGCGCGAGCTCGTCATCGTCGAGAAGCCCCTGACGCCCGGACTCGGCGACGAAATCCTGTACCTGACTAGCGGTGAAGGAGGAATCGACCTCGTCCTTCGGAGTGGCGCGAAGAACCTTACGAACCACGAAGTTCGAGGTCGTATTCATCGCCCAGATAACCGGCTTGAGCAGCCGCACAATCACATACAGCGGAATAGCCACGAACTTCGCTGTCGGGCTGGGGGCCGCAATAGCGATGTTCTTCGGCACCATTTCGCCGACAACCATGTGTAAGAAAGTGACGATCAGCAGCGCCAACACCAGCGCAACCACGTGGGCGGTGCCCGCGGGGAGTCCAAGTGCTGTCATGTAGGGCTCGAAGAAGTGTGCAATCGCAGGCTCACCGACGGCACCGATGAGCAGGGAACAGGCGGTAATGCCAAGCTGTGTTGCCGCCAGGGAGACTGACACGTTTTCGATACCGCGCAGCGCGTACTTTGCGCTGGTAGAGCCGCTGACGGCATCCGGTTCAATTTGGTCGCGGCGAGCCGAGACCATCGCAAATTCAGCGGCGACAAACCAGGCATTGAGGGCTAACAGCAAAATAAGAGTAAGTAGTGGCATGTTTTAGCCCTCCTGTTCGCTGTTGTGCTCGACGTGGTTGTGACTGGTGCCTTCCTGATCGGCGCCTTCATCCCTGTGCGCGACCTTGTTGCCGACGCGGTCCACCTGGACACGAATACGGCCAACGCGGTGACGTGCCATGCGCTCTACTCGAAAGGCGACTTCAGCGGTGGTAGGCAAGTTTTCCTCATCGAGGTTTTCGTGGTCGGTGGCTTCGACCGTGACAGTGTCGCCGAAGCGTGGCATGCGATCTAAGCGCTCGGTAATAAATCCGCCAATCGTGTCGGATTCGTCGCCCTCCGGCAAAACCAGATTCAGAATCTCTCCCAACTCATCAGGGCGCATGAGACCGGAAACAATTACCGTATTGGGGCTAATCCGGCTGTAGAGCAACGAACGATCGTCCTGTTCGTCGTCAATTTCACCAACGATTTCCTCGACGAGATCCTCCAACGTCACAATACCGTCCGTGCCACCGTACTCATCGACGACAACCGCGAACTGGTATGCATCCTCACGCAATTGACGCATCAGCGGATCAAGCGTGGTCGAATCGTTCACCACGAGTACATCTTTGGCCAGGCTCGCAGCTGACGTCGTCAAGCGTTGTGCGTGTGGCACGCTGAGCAGGTCGGTGTAGTGCACCACGCCCCGGATGTCGTCGACGCTATTGCCAACGACGGGGAAGCGTGCATGTCCAGAATCTGCGACGACCGTCAGCATCTCTGCGACACTCTGATCTTCGATAAAGATAATCTGCGTGCGTGGCGTCATCACATCAGCCGCCGTGCGCTCGCCGAACTCAATTGATCGCGCCACCAACTCGGCGGTCTGCGGGTTAATCTTTCCTTCATCGCTAGAGCGCGTGACGACGGCACGGAGTTCCTCCGCGGTTCTGGCACTGGCAACCTCTTCCTCAGGGGAGAAGCCGAGCCGTTTTAGTACCCAATTAGCCGCGCTGTTGAGCAGCCAGACCAGCCAGCCGAATGCGAACATGAAGGCATTTTGCGGCCTGACCACGAGGTGTGCGACTTTGATGGGCTCGGCGATGGCCCAGTTTTTGGGAACGAGTTCACCAAAGACCATTTGAGTGAAGGTTGCGATAATGAAAGCGCCCGTAGTGCTGATTGCAGTGACGGTGGCGGGAGAGACGCTAGTGCCACCAAAAGCGGCTTCGAGGAGCACGCCGAGGGAAGGTCCGGTAAGGAAACCAGCGACGAGGCTGGTGACCGTAATTCCCAGCTGTGCGCCGGAGAGGTTAGTAGAGGTGCGTGATAGAGCACGGTCTACTAAATATGCGGACTTTGAGCCGGAGTCTGCGGCCTTCTTGACGTCGTTTCTGTTAACCGTGAGGTAGGAAAACTCGACAGCAACGAAAACTGCGTTGGCGAAAACGAGAAAAAGAAAAGCTGCGAATACAATGAGCGCGGATACAATCACGCGGCATCACCTGGAGTGTTTGCTGCGTTCGCTGAGGATGTTGCGGTTGCTACGGCTATTGCGTTTACTGCGGCTACAGAGAGCCCGTTTACTTTGGTTCGAGGCTCAGGGTCGTCGGACGAGTCAGCTCTATCTGACGTGGCTGACGTATCGGGTCTGTCGGAGCTACTGGATGTGTCTGAGAAATCAGGCATGAGGGAATTTTACTAAAAATTCCTGAATAGCCGTGTAGCGAAAATCAATTCTTTGCTGAGTGGGCATGGCGGTGCGGGTTGGCGGGACAGTCTGACTGACTGGCTGGCTGGTTAGGCCTGACGACAATGGCGCATCGGCGGTAATGGGGAGAGTAAGCCCCTAAGGCCAAAATGTCATAATGTATATTATCGGACAAATATTGACAGTGGCCAGCCCTGGGGGGTTCTGAATTTCTAGGGCTGCCACGTTTTCCGCCGCCGCGTTCTACCTTGGCGCTTGATCCATGCTGTCGGGCTTATTGTTCATTGGTCTTGGTGTCTGCTGCAAGCTCATCCGCGTTGCGGACGGCAATCTCTTCCCGCAGTCGCTTGTTCTGCCACAGCGTCATGCCAATCAGGAATATGCCAACAGCCACGAGCCACCACACGCCCTTGTAGGCCACGAATGCAATGAAGATAATCAGTAGCACCATTCGCACCTTTCGTGCGAGCAACATTGCTTCGTAGGTGTTCATATCGTTGTGGCTCCCAACTGGCCTATCAAAATTGCTTTTGGCGGGACTTCTGTGGTGTGTGACTAAATGGCTTTATTGCGTCACAGTGACGAAACTGGGCATATTTTCGCTGGCTAGAAGCCTCTTTTAGATTCGCTCTCGTGCGATCAATCTTTAGATGGCCGTGCCTGCTAGTCGAAACCTACGCGTCCTGCTTCTCCGCGACAATGCGTAGATTGAGTTCGCCGTTCTCCTCGATGGATGCAGCTACAAACTGTGGCAGGCGCACGTTGTAATCTAGGCGGTTGATTGGCAAAGTGCCCGACAGCAAAACCAGGTTTTCGGTACGAGCGGCCTTCATTGGCACGGTGACATCATTGGTGACACCGCGAATGGTCAGGCGGCCCGGAATCTCGATATTCGCCCATTGGCCGTTATCTGGAATGCTTGAAATATCGAGCGGCTCTGCAAGCTCAAACTTAGCTTCTGGGTACTGCTCAACGCTGAAAATATTGTTGCGGACATTGATGTCACGACGTTCAATATCGCTAGTCAGAGTTGCCATGTCAACAACAACGGATGCGTCCTCAAGATTGTTGTTAGCAACCTTCAGCTCGCCAGTGACTTCGTGGGTGGAACCGGACGTCGTCCGCCTACTGCCTGGCAGCACCTCGTTAAAAGTAAAGCCAACGGAGGTGTTCTGTGAGTTATCGCCACCGACAATCTTCCAGGTGCCATTCGCGTCAGTCGTTGCTGCAGGCAGCTCTGCAGCCTCGAAATCCCCAGTACGCACCCCTTCATGCGTGAAAACGCGATACAAAACTGGTCCCACAATAACAATTGCGAGCGCAACAACTGCAACGGCTATCAAAGTAATAATTGACTTACGGACACCAGAATTCATAGTGCTCATCCTATCCTTTTAATCCGCTATGGGATAAACCGTTCCACCTCACGCGTTTTCATAATCAATTCCTGCGTAATCTCCTGTAGGACGGCAGTCTCCATGTCGTCGTCAAGCGCGGTGCGCAAGTCTTCGGCGAGACAACGTACTTCGAAGAGCCCGTCCCCTATTCGCTTTACGACGTCATCGCCCGCCGACCTGCTCGTGGCATCGGCGGTCTTCAGCGTGAGATCCGCATTGATTCGTTCGGCAATCGGCCTGGAGGCGCCTTTTGCTACGCCGGTGCGTTTTTCATACGCGCGCTGCCGGCAGGCTTGGCTGCAGAATTTGCGCCGGCGACCGCGGATCGCGATCTCCATTTCGCGGCCACACCACTGGCAATTGGCGATAGTTGTGCTCGGCTTTTGATCTGACACAGAAGTCAATTATGGCATGAATGCTGACTAAGGCGTTATAATGTGTGGTCTAGTATTTCTACCAAAGGGGGCACGTTCCACATGGCAGATCGAGTTCTTCGTGGCAGTCGCATGGGCGCCGTTTCGTATGAGACCGATCGCGATCATGACCTCGCGCCGCGAATGATGGTCCGCTACCGCACTGAATCCGGTGAGATCTTCGAGGTCCCATTCGCGGATGACGCGGAAATTCCAGGTGAATGGCTGTGCAAGAATGGCCAGATTGGTGAGCTGGTTGAAGGCGAAGGCACTGAAGCTAAGCCGGTGAAGCCGCCGAGGACTCACTGGGACATGCTCCGTGAGCGCCGCTCCATTGAGGAGCTCGACGTGCTGCTGGATGAGCGCGTTGACTTGCTGCGCAAGCGTCGTCGTAACGCCGCTCGCCTGCTGAAGGCTCAGAAGGAAGCCGAAGAGGCAGAGAAGAACGCGTAAGGTTTGAGCTGGTTAGGTTCGAGCTTTAGAGCTTTGTAGCCGTCAATCAAACACTGAAATTCGGGTCCGGATAAGGTTTTTCTCCTTATTCGGGCCCGTTTTTCGTTGGTGGCTGGCTGCGGCGGGCCGAGCCGAGTTACTGACTGCGTTTATGACAAAAATGGTCTGAAAAATGGCCTGAAACTGTCATAAACTAAGTCAGTTTCACATTTGCAGCCTGCAGTCATACATGCAGCCTGCATTCGTACATGCAGCCCGTATTCATATGTGCAGCCCGCAATTTTTGTGGTTGCAATTTTTAGGGTTGCCCTACTTGCGGAATCGTTGCTTAAACTCGTGACCAGCCAGGCGACCAATCTCCGACCCCAGGTTTTTTACCTGCTGTGAGCGGTGCTTGAATCCCCACTTGGTGACCTGCAGCAGAGACTGCTTCACAAAGCTGCCATCCATCTTGGACTCGCCGTACTCGCGCTCAGTAAAGGTGATCGGAACCTCTTCCACCAGGAAGCCCGCCTGCACAGCCTCAAAGGCGAGCTCGGTCTGGAACAGGTACGCAGCCTTGCCAATGTTCTCGAGGTCGAGGGTCTCGAGAACTTCCCGTCGATAAGCACGGTAGCCAGCGGTGATATCCGAGATGCCCGCGCCGAGCGCCAGCGAGATGTAGAGGTTGCCGCCGCGGGAGAGAACCTGACGGCTCATTGGCCAGTTGACGGTCTTGCCTCCCGGAATGTAGCGGGAACCGATGACGACATCGGCGCCGTCCTCGAGCTTCTCCAGCAGCAGATGGAACTGCTCTGGTGCGTGGGAGCCATCGGCATCCATCTCACAGAGAACCTCGTAGTCGCGCTCGAGACCCCAATCGAAGCCCGCGCGGTACGCACCCCAGAGACCGCCCTTGCCCTCGCGGTGCAGGACGTAGATGTGCTCTTTCCCGTTGTTGTCCGCCTTGTCAGCGGCAGCGATTTCATCGGCGAGCTCACCGGTGCCGTCTGGTGAAGAGTCATCGACAACCAAAATGTCGACGCTCGGCTCCGCTGCGCGCAAGCGTGCGATCACGCCCGGCAGATTCTCCCGCTCGTTGAAAGTGGGAATGACAACCAGCGTCGACTCATTTAGGGCAGTCACTCGTGATTCTCCTTAGTGCATGTTCTGCTCAGTATCCCGGCCATCAACTTCATCTGCGCCTGCCCTGGCATCTCCGCCACGGCGACGCAGGACGGCACCAACCACACAAAGAATACCGAATGCAGTCAGTAGACCTTCAATCCACGTCCCGAAGCGGGCTGCAAAAGTCAGGTGGGAGTACTGCGGCAAAGTCTCGGTGAGTACCTTCTGCTCGAAGATTTTGCTCTGCTTTACGACGTCTCCGTGCGCATCCACAATAGCGCTCACACCGCTGGTTGCGGCGACAGCCGTGGAGCGTTGGAACTCCATGGCTCGCATGCGGCTCATGGCCAGCTGTTGATAAGTCATATCGGTGAAACCGAAGGTGGCGTTATTCGTGGGTGTGGCAAGCATAGTTGCGCCGTGGTTGACCGCGTTGCGGAAGGCACCGTCGAAGACCACTTCGTAGCAGGTGGCCAGGCCCAGGTTGACCTTTTTTAAACCATCGGTGCCAGGAGTTGTGACCACAGCATCGCCGTTGCCCGGGGTCATGTCTCCGGCGTGATCGACCATGTCGGAAAAGTGACGGAGTAGTTCGCGGAATGGCATGGTCTCGCCGAAGGGCTGGAGATAGATTTTCTCGTGCTGGTCGCCGGGGCCGGTCTGTGGGGCCCAGACCACCATGGTGTTTTGCACCCCATTGGTGTAGGTAAAGGTCCCGACCACGATGGGGGCGCCAATATTCATCGCGGCATTTTCGATAATGCGTGCCGCTTCCCCATCCGTAAACGGGCTGACATCGGAGGAGTTTTCAGGCCAGATGACGATGTCCGGCTGCTGTTCCTTACCTTGGTGGACACGTCGTGCCAGTTCATTGGTGGCATCGGCGTGGTTTTGCAGTACTGCGCGGCGCTGGGCATTGAACTCTAAACCGAGGCGAGGAACATTGCCCTGGATAACCGCGACACGGGCGTTGTCAGCGGCCGTAGGTTCAGGCAGCGGTTGGGTCCACGCAGGAAGAGCCCAGCCGACGAATAACGCTCCCACCAAAAGCGCGGCGGAGGTTGCGTAGGAACGTAGCGTGAGCGCGACCAGTCCCGCACCAACGCAAGCAGCGAGGAAAGTGACCAATGCGGTACTGCCGATTGCCACTGCTGGGGCCAGCGGGCCGTCGACCTGCCCCCAGGCAACGCGGAGCCAGGGGAAGCCTCCGAAAGGCCAGCGGGCTAGCAGCGCCTCCCCTGCCACGAGCGCAGCGGCCATGCCAGGGAGCTTCAGCGCGAGGGGGAAACTGGATTGGGCAATCAGCCACATCGCAAGCGCCGCCGGAATTGCGAGGAGACCCAGCACAATTGAGAGCGCCACGTAGGGGCCAATACCGACGAAGGAGCCGATCCACGGCAGTGAGAAAAGCGCCGTCGCTGTTGCCCAGCTGAAGCCCACCACTACGCTGGATTTCCAATCGGCTGCGCAGAAGAAGGCAAAAATGAGCAGGGCGAGGTCGACCCAGGCGGTCCACCACCAGCTCAGGGGTGCGTAGCTTAAGAATTGCAATCCACCAGCGAGGATTGCAATGAAGGTGAGAAGGAGGCGCTGTTTTAGTGGGGTAAGCGCGCGAAAGCGCGCCTGCCAGCGATTCGGATTCTCCGGAGTGTCTTTCGAAGCGTCTTTCGGAGCAAAGTCCCCGTGCTCGCTGGAGCGCGCTTGACGGTTAGTGTGCACTTGTATAAGAGAACTCTCTACGTTCGCGAGTATTCGAGTTAGCGCTTGTCGCTGTCGTCCTGGTCATCATCCCAGGCGTTGTCCGGCGCCGGAGGCACGATTTTATCCTGTGGGAAGCTCTTGCCATCTGCGCCCGGGAAACGACCAGAGAATCCAGGGAACCCCGAAAGACCGCCAGCACCAGCGCCAGCGCCAGCGCCTGGAGCACCTGGGTTCATGCCGTACTGAGAGACCACCATCATGCTGCGGTCACTGAAGTTGCGGAGCCCGTTGAGCAGCGCCACCGATCCGCTCTTACGAATCAGCCAGCGAGTCGGCGGTAGCACCATGAGGAAACCAACAACGGTGGTGACGACGCCCGGCAGGGCAATCAGCCACGAGCCAACCAATAGAATTGCCGAGTCAGCCACAAAGTGTCCCGCGCCCTTTGCCGAGCGCTTGATTGCCTCCTCCGGATGCTTCTGTCCGTACTCGGTAAGAGTACGAGAAGTATCCAGCAGCAACTTCTGGTAGATGCGCTTGAACTCGATAGCGGCGAAGACCAACCCCACAATGAACAGGCCCAAAACCAATAGGACGGTCCAGCCGTAGCCAATCCATTCACCGAGTGCGATAAAGGCCGCAATCTCGGCAATGAGGTAAATAATTGTGAACCACTTGCTCATAGTTCCCCAGTGTAACCGCCACTAGATGAGCAAGTGGTAAGGGCTATCGGCCGGTTCTCTTGTCGTCTTCTAGCCGGCTGAAGCGGCAAGTTAGATGGCGACTGGCGCTCGCCTACCGGTCAGCTCGCTCCTCTAAGTCGCCCTCTGTATCCAGGTAGGTCTGGCGCAGCAAATCCATGCGTTCCTGGTCGGGGTTTTCCCACATACCGCGCTCGGCGGCCTCCATCAGGCGCTCGGAAATATCGTGCAGAGCCCACGGATTCGACTGTTCAAAGAACTCGCGGTTTTCCGGGTTCGCAACGTACTCGTCGGTAAGCGTTTCGTACATCCAGTCATCCATGACCTGTGCCGTCGCGTCGTAACCGAAGAGGTAATCGACCGTTGCCGCCATTTCGAAGGCACCCTTGTAGCCGTGGTTACGCATGGCTTGCATCCAGCGTGGGTTGACTACGCGGGCTCGGAAGACACGTCGCGTTTCCTCGTGCAGGGTGCGGGTGCGCACGGCGTCCGGGCGCGTGGAATCGCCCACATACGCCTCTGGAGCGGAACCCGTCAGCGCACGGACCGTGGCGATCATACCGCCGTGGAACTGGAAGTAGTCATCGGAGTCGGCGATGTCGTGCTCACGGGTATCGGCATTCTTCGCGGCAACCTGAATACGGCGGTAGGCCGTCTTCATATCGTCAGCAGCCTCTTCCCCATCGACGCCGCGACCATAGGCGTAGCCGCCCCAGGTCGTGTAAACCTTCGCCAGATCCGCGTCATCGCGCCAGGAACTGGAATCGATCAGCTGCAGCAAACCAGCTCCATAGGTGCCCGGCTTGGAACCGAAGATACGGCGCGGACGCTCCTGCTGGTCGGCCTTCGCATGTGCGCGCACGTAGTTGTCCTCATCGGCTTCATCAAGCTTGACGACGAGCTGAAACGCATCATCCAAAAGGTCGATAACATGCGGAAACGCATCACGGAAGAAACCGGAAATGCGGACGGTCACGTCAATGCGCGGACGCCCCAGTTCCTCCAGCGGAATTGGCTCAAGGCCGACGATACGGCGAGATGCGTCATCCCACACCGGATGCACACCAATCAGCGCGAGCACCTCGGCGATGTCATCGCCAGAAGTACGCATGGCGGAAGTGCCCCACACCGACAGGCCAACCGACTTGGGATACTCGCCGTGGTCGGCGCGGTAGCGCTCGATCAGGCCATCGGCGAGGTTGACACCGGTTTCCCAAGCCAGGCGCGACGGCACCGCCTTGGGGTCGACCGAGTAGAAGTTGCGGGCAGTCGGCAGTACGTTGACCAGACCGCGCAACGGCGAGCCGGAGGGGCCAGCCGGAACGAACTCGCCGTCCAAGGCCGAAAGAATGCGCGGAATCTCCTCGCTGGTAGTGGCCAGGCGCGGGAGAATTTCGTCGCGGGTGAACTGCAGCAGCTCGACAACCTGATCGAGGCCGTTCGGTGCCGCGATATCGGCAAATTCCTCGGAGCCGAGAACATCAGCCGCAATCTGTGCCACTGGTTGGTCAGGATTCTTCACCACGGCGGTTACCAACGCCGTAGCCAGTGCATCGATGGAGTCCACAGTGTGGCGCTCGTCGGTGCCGTCCTCGGCCAGGCCGAGAGCTTCACGCAGGCCCGGGAGCGTCTGCTTGCCTCCCCACAGCTGGCGGGCACGCAACATTGTGGTCACAGTGCCGATCAGGGACTCGTCTTCCGGTGCCTGGCTGAGTACGTGGAGGCCACCGCGGATGGCGACGTCCTTAATCTCGCAGAGCCAGCCGTCGACATGCATGAGCATGTCATCGAAGACCTCCTCGTCCGGACGCTCGTCCCAACCGAGGTCGCGGTCCATCTTCGCGGCGGTCAGCAGCGTCCAAATCTCTTGGCGGATAGCCGGCAGCTTGGCTGGGTCCATGGCGGAGATGTTCTGGTGCTCGTCGAGAAGCTGCTCCAGACGGGTGATGTCGCCGTAAGACTCGGCGCGGGCCATCGGCGGAATGAGGTGGTCGATAAGCGTGGCGTGAGCACGACGCTTGGCCTGTGTGCCCTCGCCCGGGTCGTTGACCAGGAAGGGGTAAATCATCGGCAGCTCGCCGATGGCAGCATCCGGGCCACAGGAGGCGGAAAGACCGACGGTCTTGCCCGGCAGCCACTCCAGGTTGCCGTGCTTGCCCATGTGAACCACGGCATCGGCACCGAAACCGCCTTCCGCCTGCGGCAGCGACAGGAAGCGGTAGCAGGCCAGGTAGTGGTGCGTCGGCGGTAGGTCCGGGTCGTGGTAGATACCCACCGGGTTGTCACCGAATCCGCGCGGTGGCTGCACCATGACCACGACATTGCCGAAGGTCAGGCCCGCAATATAGATGTCCTGGGTATCCGGGTGGACGTACAGGGTGCCCGGCGCGGCACCCCACTTGTCCTGCATGTCGGAGCGGAGTTCCTCCGGCAAGGTAGCGAAGAACTTCTCGTAGGTGGCAGCGGGCAGGCGGAGCTCGGCTGCCTCCATAACTTCCTCGGTCAGCCAGTCTGGGTCCTGGCCGCCGGCATCGATGATGGCGTGCATGAACGCATCTGGTTCATCGGCGCCATCCTCGGCGGTGGCGTATCCGGGGATTTTGGTGGTGTCGCCGAGGTTGTATCCGGCGTCGGCAAGCGCGTGTAGCACCTTTAACGTGGATGCTGGTGTGTCCAGGCCGACGGCGTTGCCGATGCGGGCGTGCTTGGTCGGGTACGCAGAGAGCATGACGGCGATGCGCTTGTCAGCGTTGTCGATGTGGCGAAGTGCGGCGTAACGGGTGGCGATGCCGGCGAGGCGGTCGCAACGCTCGAGATCTGGAACGTAGGAAATGAGCTCGTCGGAGTCGATTTCCTTAAACGAGAACGCGACCGAGATGATGCGGCCGTCGAATTCGGGGACGGCGACCTGCGTTGCGACGTCCAGCGGTGACAGGCCCTCGTCGTTGTCCTCCCACGCCGCCTTGGAGGATGTCAGAGCCAACCCCTGGATGATGGGGATGTTCAGGTCTGCGAGTGCGGCGACATCCCAACCGTCGTCGTCCTGACCGGCCTGCGCGAGCGCCGGGCGGTTGCCGCCAGCGGCGAGCACCGTGGTGATGAGCGCGTCGCAGGACGCCAGCTCTGCCAGCAGTTCATCGCTGGCGGTGCGCAGGGACGCGGCGAAGATGGGCTTCGCGACGTAGCCGCGAGCCTCGACTGCGTCAGCGAGCGCCTCAATGTAGTGCGTATTTCCAGCCAGGTGCTGGGCGCGGTAGTAGATAATGCCGACGGTGCCACGCGAATCTTCCGTGGCCACCTTGGAGTCGCGCTCCAGGAAACCCCAGGCCGGCATCCGTGCGGGCTCTTCAAAGCCAAGACCGGTCAGAAGCAGTGTGTCCGACAGGAAGTTGTGCAGCTGTGCGAGGTTCTTCGCGCCACCTTCAGCCAGGTAGATGTGTGTTTGCGTGGCGACGTTTGCGGGAACCGTCGAGTACTCGGTGAGTTCGGCATCGGGCGCCTGCTCACCCGAGACGAGGACGGTGGGAATACCGGAGTTCACAAAGTAGTCGATGCCGGATTCCCATGCGCGGCGGCCACCGAGAAGTCGGATGATGACGACATCGGCGCCGTCGGCAAGCGTGGGCAAATCATCGTCGAGTAGACGCGCCGGGTTTGCCCAACGGTAGGACACCTCCGGGTTGGCCTGAGCGGCCGCGCGGGCGGACAGAAGGTCGGTATCCGAGGTCGACAGCAGCAGAATCACGGTGTAGTCATTCACTTCCTGGGGAGCAACGCGTCCCCGGTCGGCGGGAGTCTGCCTTCTAACCGATGACGAGGTCTGACTGTGACAGTGGCGCGACCGTGCGGATTTTCACCGAGCTTCTCGTCAGCGGCATGGCAGTGGATTTCTCCATCACTCTACTGCAGCGTCTATTACTAGAGTTCCAGCGACTGCTCCGCAGGCTGATCTGGGAAGTGGGACCAGAGGAAGTCGGTGGCATTAGTCAGTTCCGCGAGCATGGGAACGATATGGTTTAGGCCTGTCTTGGGCAGTAGAGGCGAAGTCGTGTTTTCGACGTACTCCAGGTCGGTGAAGCCGAGATTCAGCCAGGCATCGCGTAGCTTGCGGACCTGGTTGATGGGGATGATGTCGTCGTGCTCACCCGAGTAGAGGTATACCGGGGCATTTGGGACGAAGTTGCCGACGCGCTGGCGTGCGAGTTCTTTCTGCACCGGCTCGTAGCGCTTAATCATCTCGCTGAGCGACTCACCGCTGGTGGTGTACTGGTCAGTGGTCTCAAATGAGTGATGGAAACCCAAGCCGCCCGCGCAGTAGTTGCCTACGTTATCCAACAGTTCTTTGCCTTCAGGGCTGATTTCTTCTTTGAGGACGCGGCGCAGCTCCGGATCTTTATCCAGGACAGAGTTGATTGCCAGCGCAATCGCGGCGGTCAGGGTCGTGCCATCAATCTGGTCGAGGACGTTTGCGAGGTCGGACGGCGGGCCGCCGGCGGCAGAAGCGGCGACGTTGAGCTCCGGGGCATAGACACCTGCACGCTCAGCAGCTGCAGCGGCTGTGGAGCCACCCTGGGAGTAGCCATAGATTCCCACGGGCGCCTTTTGATCCACGCCTAGCTCGTGGGAGGCAGACACGGCATCAAACAGCGACTGTGCCGAGGCGATATTGTCGACGTAGTCCTGGTTGCCCTGGTCATTGCGGTGGTGGTCAATCATCACCACAGTCGCACCTCGCTTCAAGTTCGCGACCATCGGAATCGTCTCGTATGGAGCAATAATGTCCATCGGACCGAACTCAATCTTCAACCCGGTCTGCGAGGAGACCGACGGGTCGCACTTTTCCGCGCCACCTTGCGTGCCCGGCGCGATCGCCACGACCGGACGCGGACCGCTGCCCTTCCACTCTGTCTTCGGAGTTACCACAATGGCCGTGTCCACACTGGGATTGCCGAGGGAATCCGTGGAGTTGTAATGAATACGCTTGGCATCCACATTCCACAGCTTGTCGTTCACCATCATCTCGGCATCCTCGCTGCTGACTAGCGTGCCGGCATTTGCCGCGCGCGACGGGGTCAGCGGCAGAGAATTCAGCGGAGAGGCTGCGGCCACGCGTGCCTGTTCCGGGGTCAGCTGCCTGCCCGTGCCCTCGTTGCCAGACTGCTCATCGTCTTTCTCGATGCCGAGTAGCCTCTCCACATTCGGGTTCGGTACATGGCCGAAACCAGGCAATTCGCGGTTTGCACTTGACGACGACACCTTATCCGTCAGCCCACTATCTGACAGGCCCGGCACGCTTAGTGGCTGAGCGTTTGCAGGTGTAGCCAGGCCGATGGTCATAAGACCCGCGAGCGCTACCCCGATTCCCGTTCGGGTTGTGCGACCGTTTCGTCGTGAAGCAGCGCGCGTCTGTGTTGAGGCATGGCCGATGCCGGCGGTGCCGTGTGTGAGTGCTTCAGCGTCGTGACGTGGCATGAAATCTCCTGAATAACCCCAGATTGAAAAACCCAATGAAGACTTCCCTTAATTCGGAGGAAGTTAGGTTATGGAAATAATAAGGTTTTGAAAAAGTAAATCGGTGGATTTAGTGAAGAATTTGTATGTTTTTTGCACGGGGCTATCAAAACTCCACTTCAGAATGGTTTCGTTGGGCTGAAAAGGTCCGGATAATGAGCCCCTGTTTTCGGGGGCTCAGCTCTGTGCGTGTTTGCGTATTCTTGGAAGTATGACTGCATCTGATCAAGGAGCTCGCACTCGTCAGGACGGTTGCCCCGGCACCCGAAAGGTTCATATCGCAGCTGATGGCGCAATTGGTCGGCTTCGCTTCCCCGGAGGCTTCCTTCCCGCGCCGGGCTTTGCCGTACTCGCCGATTTGGCCGAGAATTTCGGCGACGGCGATATTCACTTCACTTCCCGCGGCAATGTTCAGATCCGTGGCATCACCAACACCGGCGCATTCGCCGATGCCGCAGAAGAGGAAAAGCTGGTTCCCTCCACGAGCCACGACCGCGTGCGCAACGTTCTTCAGTCGCCACTGTCCGGTCGCGTCGGCGGCAAGGCCGATGTCCGCGACCTGGTTCAAGAGTTCGACGCGGCGCTCATTGCGGAGCCGTCGCTGGCAACACTTCCTGGCCGCACGCTCATGGCTTTCGACGACGGCCGTGGTGATGTCCTCGGTGAGCGCCCCGACTTCGGCGTTGTCGCCCACGATGAGAACACGTTCGAACTCATCATTGGTGGCGCGACCTCGGGGCTTATTGTCTCGCGTGACGACGTCGTGGAGGCCCTCATCACCACAGCCAAGGTGTGGAATGACAGCCGTGGCTCGGCCTGGCGTATCGCCGAAGCAGATGCGGCCGAGCGCGTTGCCGATGCCGTAATCGAGAAATTGGGCGCGCGGGCCCGCCGCCAGGAGCCGACCCCGGCCGAGAACTTCGATGCCACCGCCGGGCTGTCCCGCCAGATCGGTTGGATTGACCAGCCGGATGGGTTGGTTAGCCTGGCCGCTGGTCTGCGCTTTGGCGTCCTCCCGGCGCGTTTGGCCCGAGCTATCTCGCACACGCAGGTTCCAGTCCATATCACTCCGTGGTATTCGCTGATTCTGCACGATTTGGAAGAGGAAGTTGCCGAACAGGTCGTCAAGGTTTTGGCGCCCAATGGCCTGATCTTCGACCGGAAGTCCACCTGGCTGCGCGTCAGCGCCTGCACCGGTCGCCCCGGTTGCGAAAAGTCGCTGGCTGACACCCGAGGTGATGCCGCTCATGCAATTGCCGATGACCGCCTGCCCGAGGGCCGCGTGCACTTCTCCGGTTGTGAGCGCCGCTGTGGCAAGCCCAAGGGTGGTTACTTCGACTATCTCGCCACCGGGGACGGAGAATACGAAGTCACTGCTGTGGACTAGGCTTTAAGCCTATGAAGCGCTTTGAGTACAACACCGACGGTGCGGATATTTACCGCAACTCATTTGCCATCATTCGCGAGGAAAGCGACCTTTCCCGCTTCGACGTCGATGAGGAAACCGTCGCCGTCCGCATGATTCACGCAGCGGGTCAGACCGACCTGGCCAAGGACATCGTCTTTTCCACGGGAGCTGTGCGCGCAGCTCGCCAGGCTCTCGAGGATGGCGCTCCTATCTTCACCGATGTCAACATGATCGCCTCGGGCATTACCCGCAAGCGCCTGCCCGCTGACAACGAGGTCATCTGCCTACTGCGTGATGAGCGCGTCCCAGAACTGGCTCAAGAACTCGGCACCACTCGTACTGCTGCTGCCGTGGAGCTGTGGAAGCCTCGCCTCGAGGGCGCGGTCGTCGCCATCGGCAACGCTCCCACTGCCCTCTTCCACCTGCTCAACCGCATCAATGAGGGATTCTTCCCCATGCCCGCTGCCATTTTGGCCATGCCAGTCGGCTTCGTCGGTGCTGCGGAATCCAAGCAAGCCACTATCGACTCCGGTGCTGAAAACCCGGAGCTGAAGTACATCACCGTCACCGGCCGTCGCGGTGGCTCGGCTATCACCTGTGCTGCCCTCAATGCCATCGCCACCGCAAAGGAGATTCTCTAAACCATGTCCGGCTCCTACAGTGCTCAGCCTGGTCATCTCTACGGCGTCGGACTCGGTCCCGGCGACGCAGGTCTCATTACACTTCGCGGTGCCGACATCATCCGCACAGCCGATGTCATCGCCTACCATGCCGGAACTCACGGACGTTCCACGGCGCGTTCAATCGCCGCCGAATTGATTGACGCGCGTGACGACGCTGCCGTGGAAGAGCAATTGCAATACCCGGTGACCACCGGGCGCCCGGCCGACTACCGCGAGCAGCTCGCCGGTTTCTATGCAGAGGCCACTGCTCGCCTGCACAAGCACTTGGCCGAGGGGCGAAGTGTTGCAGTGCTTTCGCTCGGTGACCCGATGCTCTATAGCTCGTACCAGCACCTGCATCACGCCCTCAGCGAGGACTTCCCCACTGAGATTGTCCCCGGCGTGGCCAGCATTACTGCTGCGGCAGCAGAGATCGGTCAGCCGCTCGGCGAGGCTACCGAAATCGTTAGCGTTGTTCCCGCCACCGCCGATTCCGCGCGGATCGCTGCGGTTCTTGACGCTTCAGACTGTGTAGTCATTATGAAGCTGGGGAAAAACGTTGAGAAGGTTCGTACAGCGTTGCAGGCCGCGGGCATGCTCGAGCGCGCCTATGTTGTCGAGCGAGCAACCATGAATGAGCACACCAGCTACCCGCTGGCCGATGCCGACCCGGAGAACGTTCCCTACTTCGCAGTGTCCGTCGTGCCTTCCGCTGTCTACGGCACTAAACGGAGTGTTTCTGGGGTGCCTTCGCCAGCCGATGATGCAGCGACCGGTGCAGCCACCGATACAGCAACTGAGTCGGCTACCCCAGCGGTCGGTGAAGTCGTAGTTGTCGGCCTTGGCCCGGGTGCTGAACGCTGGACTACCCCAGAAGTCACCGAGGAATTGGCACGGGCCACAGATCTGGTTGGCTACTCCACCTACATCAACCGGGTTCCTGAGCGCACCGGGCAGCGCCGCCACCTCTCCGACAACCGTGTAGAGGCAGAGCGAGCCACTATGGCGCTAGATATTGCAAAGCGCGGTGGACGCGTCGCGGTGGTCAGCTCCGGTGACCCGGGGGTCTTCGCCATGGCGGCGGCAGTGCTGGAAGTCGCTGACGACGATATGTGGCGAGACATTCCAGTTAGAGTCGTGCCCGGCATGACTGCAGCTCAGGCTGTCGCAAGTCGAGTAGGCGCTCCCCTTGGCCATGACTTTGCGATGCTCAGTCTCTCCGACAGGTTGAAGCCCTGGGAGGTCGTCGTTAAGCGAGTGCGTGCCGTAGCCGGAGCGGACATGGCGTTTGCTGTCTACAACCCAGCATCCAAGTCGCGGAGATGGCAGATCCGAGAGCTGCGTGCATTGGCCATGGAATACCGTGAGCCGACAACACCAGTGATTGTGGCGCGGGCAGTCGGCTCGGAGCAGGAAAACGTCACCGTGACCACGTTGGCGGAGTTCGATCCGGACGTCGTCGATATGCGAACCATGGTGATTATCGGTTCGTCGTCGACGAAGGCGTATCGTGCCGGCAAGACCACTCGGGTCTACACCGCGCGCCACTACGGTGAGGGTGGCACGAGTGGAACTGGTGAGTTGCTGCGTTAGCCGCTACGCCCGGCGGATGACGGCGTTGTACGCCTCATCCACCGTTGTGGCGACGGTGGCGATATCCGCGCCGGGCAGCTGCGGGCGCTGCACGATAACGACCGGCTTTTTCAGGTCGCGGGCTGCTTCAATCTTGGCGTAGGTAGCAGCACCACCGGAGTTCTTGGTCACCACGCAGTCCACGGCGTAATCCCGCATGAGCTTGCGCTCCGCTGCGACATCGTAAGGCCCACGGCTGAGAATAATCTTCCGATTCTTGGGCAGTGGCGGCGCGGGCTGTTCCACGCAGCGAATGAGGTAACGGCCGTTGGAGTCGCCGGCAAATGGAGCTAGCTGCTGACGGCCAATAGTGAGAAACGGGCTGTAGAAGCGGTCGGCAACAATGTCCGCGGCCTCCTGCATAGAGGACACCTCAATCCAGTTGTCGCCGGGCTGCCTCTCCCACGCAGGGCGATGCAGCGCCACGAGCGGAAGACCGGTGGCGCGGGCAGCTTCAGCGGCAGATTCGCTGATTCGCTCCGCATAAGGATGCGTGGCGTCGATGATGACTTCGGTGGCATCGGCGATCAGCCATCGCGTGAGCCCCGCAGGGCCGCCGAAACCGCCGATGCGGACATTGCCGGCGGGCAGCTTGGGGTTGGATACGCGACCGGCCAGTGAAGAGGTGACAAACCAGCCCTCGCCCACTAGCCGCTTGGCCAGGGCGCGGGCCTCAGCAGTTCCACCCAGAATTAGTGCACGCATGGAATGGTCCGTCCGTGTTCATCGCGCGGGCGATCATCGCTGTAGAGGTAGCTATCCGGGAACGCCTCGGCGGTGAGTACCTTGCCGACAATGATGACCGCCGTACGAGTCACACCTGCATCCTTGACCTGCTGCGCAATATCAGAGAGCGTGCCACGGAGAATAACCTGTTCCGGGCGGGATGCGAAAGCCACGACTGCCACCGGACCGTGCTTCCCATAGTGCGGGGTGAGTTCCTTTACTACACGGTCGATGTCATGGGCGGCCAGGTGAATGCACAGAGTCGCACCCGTGCGGCCGAAGTTTTCCAGGGTTTCGCCCTCTGGCATCTTGGAAGCGCGCCCGGAGATACGAGTCAGCACAACTGACTGGCCGACAGTTGGCACCGTGAGCTCGTGGCCGAGAGCTGCCGCAGCCGCAGAAAATGCCGGCACACCTGGCACAATTTCGTAGTCAATGCCGAGTTCGCTGAGACGACGGACCTGCTCTGCCAGCGCCGACCACACCGACGGGTCGCCGGACTGCAGGCGTGCGACATCCTTGCCCGCCTTATGTGCCGCTTGAATGGTCTCGATGATGGTATCCAGCGGCATACGCGCGGTATTGATAATCTCTGCGCCCTCGGGGCAGCTCTCCAGCACCTCAGGCGGGACAATTGATCCCGCGTAAAGGCACACTGGGCAGGAGCGAATAAGCCGGTCCGCGCGCAGCGTCAGCAAATCTGCTGCGCCCGGGCCTGCACCGATGAAATACACAGTCATTGTGGGTTACAGAGTCCTCAATATTTTTAGACAGAGAAATTACGTCTATGGTAGCGCAGGCTCTACTGGCTTCACCGCCACCCACTGCACCACCGGCAACGCCGGCCGCCACGCAGTGAAAGTGCCGACTGCACCTGCGCGCTCCACGGAAAGCCGGGTGACATCCCCGCCATAGTCGCGACGTGCCTGCCACAGCAGAGCCTCCGACTCCAGCGTCACGGTGTTCGCGACGATGGTGCCACCCGGGGCAAGGCGTTGCCAACAGGCCTCAAGCATGCCGTCAGCAGTGAGACCACCGCCGATGAAAATGGCATCGGGGCGAAGATTCGAGTCAGCCAAAGCTCCCGGCGCTGCGCCGTGGTGGACAGTCACATTGCCCGACAGGTTCGCCACATTCTCAGCAATTCGCTCTGCACGAACAGCATCGCGCTCAAAAATTTCCGCGCGCCCGCCGTGCCGAGCCCACTCAATGCCAATCGACCCCGTGCCACCGCCGACATCCCACAGCAGTGCTCCCGGCCGCGGATCCAACGCCGCTACCGTCATTTGGCGAATCGGCGCCTTCGTCAGCTGGCCATCCGAGTCAAAGTCACCGTCGCGCAGCCAGCCGCGCGCGCTTCCCGACGGCTCCACCGCCAGCACCGTGAGGTTGCCAGCTGGAACCGGAGGGTTCGCCACCGTACCTTCGACAACGGACTCGGGCATCCCTGTAGCTTCCGCGCCACCGAGATTGGTCAGCGCGGTGAGCTTGGTGTCTGGGCGGTCGGCTAAAACCGTAGCGACCTCCTTCACTGAGTCCGCGTTTCGACACAGCACGAGGAAGGGGCGCAGTGCATCTGCTACCGGCACAACACGTGCAGCACCAGGTATCCCCGGCTCCCCTGTTACTAGAGAGATCACCGGAGTGTCATGCAAAGGCCAGCCGAGGTAGGCACAGGCCAATGAGGCCGACGACGGTGCTGGAATAACTTCCACGCCACCGCGGCCGAGCTCGCGGACCAGGGACGCGCCGACACCGTGGAACATGGGATCGCCACTGGCCAGGATGACATCGACTGCGGGGTCAATATCTGCCAGGGTGGCCTGCCAGTCCTTCCAGAAGCCACTGGGCCAAGGAGTGAGATCGGCGTCCAGGTCGACGTCGGCAAGCAAACGGAGCTGACGGGGAGAGCCAATGATGCGGCGTGCCGACGACAGCGCCTCGACTGCGCGGGCAGATAGACCCTCGTAACCGTCACAGCCAATGCCGACGACGCGAAGTTTCTGGCTCATCGGGGCATCTTCCGCCAAATCCAGCGCGGAGTCAGATGTGTGGCACGGGCGAGCAACGCCAGTTTCCGTGGCACCCAGACATGGGGCTTCCGGCCATCGAAGGCGGTGACGGCGGCCTCAGCGACCTCGGCGGGGCGCGAAGACATCGGCGCCGGCTTCATGCCTTCGGTCATGCGGCCGATGACGAAGCCCGGCCGGACGATTGTCAGCTGAATATGGCTGCCGTGCAGGCGGTCCTGCATGCCTTGGAGGAAACCGTCGAGGCCGGCCTTCGCCGAACCGTAGACATAGTTGGCGCGGCGCACGCGGGCGCCTGCGATAGAGGAAAAGGCCATGATGCGGCCCGCGACCTTGTCGCGCACAGGCAGTTTGCCGGCGGCGATGTCGGACTCCATGCGCGCGACAATCTCTGTGAGAATCGATGCCTGAGCCGTGAAGTCGGTGTGAATGACCGCCGCCGCAGCCTCCCCGGACTCTTCACACTTCTGCTGATCGCCGAGGATGCCGAACGCGACAATCACCGTATCGATGGGACCGTGCTGCCAGGCGTGCTCAACGAACTGGCGGTGTGAGGCGATGTCATCGGCATCAAAGTGGATGCGATGCACCGCGACAGCACCGGCGTCGATGAGGCGGCCAGCAATGCCGTCGAGTGCCTCAGTGCGGCGCGCGGCGAGCGTGAAGGTGTTGTGATTGGCCAGCCGCGCGGCAACTTCCCCGCCGATTTCGCTGGTGGCACCAAGAACGAGTACGTGTCCCATGCGCTAGAAAAACCTTTCCTCTAAACCTCGATTAGACGGTAATCAAATCGTGCGGACCGTTATTGACCGATTCGCCGCCGTCTTCGGTGACAATGATGATGTCCTCCAGCCGCATACCGAATTCGCCCGGCAGGTACACGCCCGGCTCCACCGAAAACGCCATGCCCGGCTCGAGTGCAAGCTCATTGCCAGCCATAATGAACGGCTCTTCATGGGTGGACAGGCCAATGCCATGACCAGTGCGGTGAATGAAGTACTCGCCGTAGCCCGCAGCGGTGAGGCTGTTGCGCGCAATCGCATCAATCTCTGCAGCCGTCACACCCGGGCGAACCGCTGCTACAGCAGCTTCCTGAGCCTTCCGCAGGGCCGCCCACGCTGCGGTTACCTTCTCCCCCGGCTTGCCGACGACATAGGTGCGCGTGCAATCGGAGTGGTAGCCGAGCGGCAAGGTGCCTCCGATATCGACGACCACCACGTCGCCGTCCTCGATGACGCGGTCGGAGAAATCGTGGTGCGGATTAGCACCATTTTCAGCCGAGCCGACAATGACGAAGTCAATGGCGACATGGCCTTCCTCCAGGATGGCAGTCGAAATCTCATCGGCGACCTCGCGCTCGGTGCGACCTGCACGCAGCATGCCCGGAACGCGAGCGTGAACGCGGTCAATGGCGGCGCCGGCCTCGCGCAGCTGATCAATCTCAGCGGCGTCCTTGCGCATGAACAGTTCCTTCAGCAGTTCTCCGGCCAACACAGTCTTGGCTCCGGTGAGATCCTGAATGGGAATCAGGTGGTCAGCGGTCAACGACGCCCCAATTGCGAGAGTGCCCACGTGGCCGACTAGGTCGGCGACAATGCGGTGTGGATCCTGACCGTCCTCCCACAACACCACATCGGCGTTGAGGTCGTTGATAGCGCACAATGGCAGGTCCCCCCGCTCCACAGCGGGCAATACCAGTGTGGTGGTGCCGGCTGCGGTGACTACCAGCGCGGTGAGACGCTCATGCGAAGTGACCGCAGAACCGATGAGATACTGCAGGTCAGCGCCGGTTCCAAAGACTGCAGCGTCTGCATCGCGGGTGCGGAGTAGCTCCGCGGTGCGATCCAGACGCTGCTGATAGATGTCAAAGCTAAAGATACCGTTGCTCATAGTTGCCAACTGTACCCGTCAGCCTGCGCCCGTCGCCGGTTGAGTGGCCCCGGGGCGACGAGGCTTCGTCTGACCAATTTAACCGGCAACTAATTATTCAGCGCCACTACTCCCCTGCGAATCGCCTGAATAGCCTCGGCAGACTTATCGCGAATGTCCGTGGAGTAACCGGTCTTCTTAATCTGCTGCAATAGATCAATGACCTGACGGCACCAGCGGACAAAGTCACCCGGAGTCAGCTCGGCGCCACTTTCGGCCGCTGCCTGCAGGCAGTACCCCAGCGGTGCGCCCGCAGTCCACTGATGAATTGCAGTGGCAAAAGCCATATCCGGCAAGTCCGTCACCGGCAGCCGGTAGCGGCGCTCGTCCTCCGACAGTTCCTCCCAGATTCGGTAGGTATTCCCCAGCGCCTTGGCCAGCGGCTCGGTCGGCACCTCGTCACTGCCTTGGCTGGCCTTGCGGTTTTCAAAGACCAAACTCGACACCGCACCGGCCAGTTCCGCGGGGTCCAGGTCATCCCAAATACCGCGGCGCAGACACGTGGCCACCAGCAGATCCGAGCCGTTGTGAATCTGCGCCAGGCGCAGACCTTCCTCGGTAATCGTCGGCTCCGCGCCCTCCGGCCATTCGACGTAGTCCATCTGTGTTAGCAACTGCAGCATGCGGTCGAATGTGCGTGCCAACGTATCCGAGGCGGAATCGACGCGCTTTTGCAGCTTGGCCACATGCGCCTCAGCCTGTCGCAGCGTATCGGCGTGACGAGCCATCGTCTCCACCGCAGGATCTCCATGTAGCGGGTGCTCGCGCAGCTCCTGGCGTAACTTCCTCACTGCCGGCGAATTGCCTCCACTGCGGCGCTTCAGCCTCTTTGGTCCCTTCAGCCCCTTGCGGCCGATCTCTGCACGCACAATACCGAGCGCACGTCGCGGATGCCGATCCGCATCCCGCGGCAGCTTAATCGAGCCGACTGTCTGCGGCGCCGCTGGGAAGATATGCGGCTCCACACGTCCCACAAAACCGCCGACACTGATGACACCGGGACGAGGATTCGACTTCGAATGATCCTCCCGGTACACCACCGCCAACTGCACCTTCTTACCCTTCGGCAGCGGAATAACCTCGCCCCTACGGAGCCTTCGCAGCGCGGTCACCGTTTCCGTGTGGCGGTCTTCAATATTGCGGCGCTTGGCGTTCTTCTCCTCCTGGGTCAGCTTCGCGCGCAAATCCAGGTATTCGAGCATCTGGGTCAGGCGCTCGTCGTCACGCGAACTGCCTTCCCCGCTTGACGACGACCCATCAGCTTCCGCCCCTTCAGCGTGCGCATCGGCTCCCCTGCCGAGTAGCTCCGCACGCAGGGCCGCGGCTTCTTGCTTGGCCTTGGATAGTTCGGCGGCGACTCCGACTATGTCGCCATCCGCCTGGAACTGTGCGAATGAGCGCTCCATGACACGCTTCGACCCCTCGTAACCGAGTGTCTGCAGGAGGTTGACACTCATGTTGTAGCTCGGTGCGAAGGTGGAGATCAGCGGGTAGGTGCGTGTGGATGCCAGCCCTGCGACGGCCTTCGGGTCCATCGCTGGAGCCCACTGCACCACGGCATTGCCGACGGTGTCGATACCGCGACGGCCAGCGCGGCCCGTCATCTGCGTGTACTGACCGGGCGTGAGATCTACGTGTGCCTCGCCGTTGAACTTGACCAGCTTCTCCAACACAACCGTGCGGGCAGGCATGTTGATGCCCAGCGCGAGCGTCTCGGTGGCGAAGACGACCTTGACCAGGCCTTCGTTAAAGAGCTCTTCCACAATGTGCCGAAACGCAGGCAGCATGCCCGCGTGGTGTGCCGCAAAACCGCGGATGAGAATGCGGCGCCAGCGCAGGAAGCCGAGAACCTGCAGGTCTTCCTTCGGAATGTGCGCGACACCGTCATCGATAATCTTGGCGATGCGCTCCTGCTCATCTCGGTCAGTGAGTTCTGTGCGAGTAGCGCCGACCTGTGCCAGCGCGCCTTCGCAGCCTGCGCGGGAGAAGATGAAGACGATCGCGGGCAGCATGTTCATGGAGCCGAGCATGCGGATAACATCGCCGCGCTTCGGCGGGCGGAACTTGCGCTGCCCCTTATCGCCCCAGCTGTATGAGCGCCCACCGCCCTTGTGCTTTTTGTACTGGTAGCGCTCCCTGGCTCCAGCGTCCCCGTAGCCAAACTCGGCGCGACGGCACGCCTCCAGCAGGTCCTGATTGACCTTGTCCGACTTTGCCTCGAAAAGAGGATAGAGTCGGTTGCCCACTAGCATGTGCTGATGCAGTGGAACCGGACGCAAATCCGTGACAATAACGTCCGTGTGCCCGCGCACCGTGGACAGCCAGCGACCAAATTCCTCAGAGTTGGACACCGTCGCGGACAAACCGATGACGGCCACGGACTGGTCGAGGTTCAAGATAACCTCTTCCCACACAGCGCCACGCTCCCGGTCAGCGAGGTAGTGAATCTCGTCCATCACCACATGCGTGAGCTTCTTCAGCGTCGGCGAGTTCGCGTAGATCATGTTACGCAGCACCTCGGTGGTCATCACCACGATGTCTGCGTCGCCATTAATCGAAGTGTCACCAGTGAGCAGGCCCACGCGGTCCTCGCCGTAGTCCTCGACTAGGTCGTGGTACTTCTGGTTGCTCAACGCTTTGATCGGTGTGGTGTAAAAGCACTTACCACCACGGTCGAGAGCTGCATAAATAGCGAATTCGCCAACAATAGTCTTGCCCGCACCGGTGGGTGCACAGACGACAACGCCCCGCCCTGCCTCAATTGATTGGCAGGCGCGGAGCTGAAAGTCGTCAAGATCGAAATCCTGTTGGCTAACGAAATCGCCGAGAAGAGTCATGCCTCTAGAGTGTCATAAACCACGCTAGAGAACATCATCAAAGTCACTCGTCGGACGATTTCGCAAGTCCTGCGTCGGCATCGGAGTCTCCGGAATCATTCCGTGTGGCCGCGGTGGACGCGAATTGCGAGTCGGGCGCATCTGGGATGCCTGAGTCGGCGCCGGCGGGTTAACTGACGTCGGGCCAGAAATCGGGGAGGTCGTCGGAGCTGCTGATGCCGTCGGCATGCCGCCCGGCTGAATCGACGTCGGCGTGCTTACTGAAGTCGGGGCGTCGATGCCGCCCACGTCGCCGATACCGCCAGCAGAGCCAATTGGACCGGAGGCCGCGATTGGTCCGGAGCCTTGTTCGTCATCCAGATCCAGCCACTCCGGTCGCTCATTTGCTTTACGACGGTCATGGAGACGACAAATCTGGATTGCGATTTCCACTAGCAATGTCAGCGCCGTCGCCATTGCGACCATAGATATTGGTTCTTGACCTGGTGTCATGAAAGCCGCAAAGATGAACAGCGACATGATGATAATGCTGCGTTTGTCCTTGATGCCCTCATAGGTAATGACGCCCGCCATGTTCAACATCACCACGAAGAGCGGAACTTCGAAGCTGACTCCGAAAACCAGAATTAGTGCGAGGACGAAACCGAAGTACTGCGAACCGGTGAGTGCGGAAATCTGCGTTTCTTCACCAATCTGAAGCAAGAACTCCAAACCGAAGGCGACAACGAAGTAAGCCAGGACGGAACCCATGACAAACAGCAGTGCTGCGGCAGTCACAACTCGGCGGGTGGTGCGGCGTTCCTTCCGAACCAAGCCAGGGGTGATGTAGGCCCAAATTTGGTAGAGCCACCATGGCGACGACATCACCAGACCGGCCAACGCGCCGACCTTTAGTCGCAGCATGAACATTTCGAACGGACTGGTCGCCAGCAGACGACACTCCGCACCCTCGCCGCCGCCGAGACGCATCTCGGGTGAAAGCTGACAGTATGGATCCTTGAGCAATTCACCCAGGGACTTAAAGTGCAGCGGACCGACATCGGTCGAGGTAAACGGTATGCGGAACTGGCCAATTGTAAAGGCGGTCTGGTACCAGATGAAGCCCACAACAGTGCCAACGGCGATACCAGCAAGAGAGAGAACGAGACGACGCCGGAGCTCTTGAATGTGCTCGACAATAGTCATCACGCCCTCGGGATTGCGCTTACGTTGGCGCTTCCGAGGACGTGATGTGGATGTAGCTGAAGTCACGCTTCAACCGGCCTTCTACTACTGCTGCGGCTGGCCAGGGTTGTTCTGGCCAGGCTGCGGCTGGTACGGCTGCTGCGGCTGAGCCTGCGGCGCCGGCTGCTGGTACTGCTGCTGCGGCTGAGCCTGCGGCGCCGGCTGCTGTGGCTGGGCCTGCGGAGCCTGCTGAATTGCAGCCTGCTCCTGGTGCTCGTCATCGTTGCGCATTTCCTTGACTTCGGACTTGAAGATACGCATGGAGCGGCCGAGCGAACGTGCGGCATCCGGCAACTTCTTTGCACCAAAGAGCAAGACAAGAACGACCAGGATAATGATGATTTCCCAGGGACCTAGGTTCGGCATCCGCTTAGAGACCTTTCAAATGAATACAAATACAAGTGGCAAGTTGCCACATCGTGCGCGATTTAAGCTTTGATTTAAGCCTTGTCGTTTCGACCATACTCTGCCAAAGCTTCGCGGGCTCGCGCAACAACGGCGTTTTTCAATTTTAAGGGCTCAGCGACCGTTACGCTCGGTGAACGGCGGAGCACAAAGGAGACTGTTGCGGCCAAGTCGGACATCGGCACGTCAGCGACAAATTCCGACTGCCCTAAGCCTTGGTCAGAGACCAGTTCGGTATCCTCTTCTTCTCCCTCATCTTCAGTAAAGAAGACCGGTTCATAGTCTGCGATCCAGGTGGCGTCGGCGTCGATAAGCACACTTGCCCATTCGGACGTTCCCGTTTCCGCACCAAAGGCGTGGGGATCACGGATATCGACAGGCTCTGGGCGGTGGAAACCGGCGGGAGTGTCGAGGACCTCGGCGGCCTCCAGGCGGTCGACGCGGAAGCTCTTCTGGCGACGGTCTTCCTGCGCACGGTCCACAGCGCGGAGGTACGTCGTGGATTCAACTGTATAAACGTTGACACAGTCAAGCTCACGGACTGTAATCTGCCCTGAGGCATTCCGGTAGCGCACCTTCAACACCTTGCGCTGATGCAGCGCGGAATAAATCTGCTCAGAAAAGGAAAAGGCCTTGCCATTTTCCGCAGCGGTCGAGTCAATGATGGGGACGTTTATTCCCAGAGCACTGCGTAGTTTTGTCGCGGCCGTCTGCGCGGCCTCGGAGGAAGTGGTGGCTGCGGAGTCCTCGATGGTTTCCAGGATGAGCAGCAAGGTCGCGGTTTCTTCGGCTGTGAGCGCACGTGGCTGGCTGAGCACCGTTGCCTGAGGGCGAATACGGACATCAAAGCTGTTGCGGTAATCAACTTCAAAAGCCCGCACTCCGAGGAGTCCCGGCTGGTCGATGTCGGCAATCTGCTCCACGATTGCCCGAATTCGGGCAAAAGGTATGGCCAGCTCGGTAGCGGCCTCTGTCATTGAACGGTGCTGCGAAAAGTACGGTACGACCGCCAACAACTCGTCGACACTGACATTCGCGTCAAGTTCCCGGGCTGCATGCACTGTCATTAGTTGCCCTCCAAAGCGTTCTTCGCACCATTCGATCCGGCATGGCGAGCGAGTACCTGCTCCAACCGAGCAATAATCTCCGACCGTGCCTCTTCAGGTGATTCCACAATCAAATCCGGTGCGTAACTCAAACCTGTGGACACAATCTCACTCACAGGTGCCGCTGGCAGCTCGTAGCGCCCATCCCCCAACGCGGTCGCTTTCATCACCACATCAGCGCAGGTATTCGGAGCGATACGAACAACCGCCTGATAGGTCTTGCCACCGCGGTGCAACATGTTTTCCGCAATCTGTTGCAAGTCACCATCGGGCATTGGCTGGGTCGCCGACGTCCCTGTATCCGACACATCGCGGATACGGCTGAGCCGGAACATACGCGCCGCCTCACGCTGCGGATCAAAGCCCAACACATAAAAGCGCCCGCGCAGGTTAATCAGACCCCACGGCTCCAGCATGCGCAGTTCATCATCCACGCCGTACTGGCGGGAGTACCACATCTCCACTGTCCGGCGCGGCGAGGTCATTGCAGTCAGCAGTGTGCTGAAATCCACTCGACTCATATCCACCGCATCGGCCACCACCACCGACTCATCCGGCTTCGCAATGGCGCTGCGCTGCGCAAACGATGCGAGCTTCCGCCACGCCGCCACAGCCGTCGAGCTCAGCTCCTCCGAACCAAACGCCGCATTCGCCGCCTGGAAAACTACCGAAGCCTCCGCTTCAGTGAACTCGGGGTCGTGCTGGGGCCACCGCAGTCTGTTCAGGCGCAGACGCTTGACCTTATCGCCCGCGCTTGACGACGAAACCTCCACCGGGACCCCGGCTGCCAGGAGTGCCGCGGTGTCCGCACGTAAATAACGAGCCCGAGATTCCTCGGAAACACGGGAGTAACCCTCGACATGTTTGGAGATCCATGACTCGCTGACCCACCCGGTGTCGTCGGCAAGCGCTAACAGCAGTTGAACCTGGCGTTGGTTCTCACTGATCGCAGCGGATCCGGGGCTTTCCGATACCGGTGGGACAGACACGACTGTGGGGCTCCTTTTCCTGGGGCAGTTTCCTGGGACGGAACTAGTTTTCCGGATCCGTATCCGAGGTCTTCTTCGCGGCCGTCAGAATCTCGATCATCTCATTGACCTCATTGTTTTCCGTGGCAAAGGGGTCGCCGAGCATGGTGGAGATGGGATCGTCGCCGGAAATCTTCAGGTGTGTCCAGTCCACGACGGTTTTCAAACTGGAGTCTTCAGCTGCAACGAGGAAATCACCGCGCAGCTTCGCACGAGTAGTTGGCGGTGCGATGCGGACTGCCTCAGCGACCTGCTCATCGGTGATCCACCGCGAGGCAATGCCACGGGCTTCCAGCGCACGGAAGATGCCTCGGCCGGGACGGATGTCGTGGTAGGCCAAGTCGATTTGATGAAGCTTGGGGTCCTCCAGCGTTAGACCGCGGTCCAGGTAGCGTTTCATGAGCGAGTACTTAATGGCCCAGTCAATGTCGTGCTCAATGAGAGACCAGTCACCGGTTTCCACGGCATCCAGCGCGCGCCCCCACAGCTCGACAATGCGGTCCATTTCCTCGTTGGACGTGCCGGCACCGGCAATGCCCTTGTCCTCGTTGACCATGTTTTCTTCGCGGACCTTCAGCCACTCCGTCGCAGCGTCCAGGAACTCGCGCTGAATCTGCAGCGCGGTGGCAGTTTCGCCACTGCGCAGTGGAATCTCGGCTTTGCCCGTCATATCGCGGCTCACCGCACGGATGGACTTGATCTCGTTGGCGACCTCGAAGTCCGGCAACCTCACGCCGGCTTCAATCATCTCCAGTACCAGCTGAGTGGAGCCAATTTTGAGCGCAGTCGTCGTCTCACTCATGTTGGAGTCGCCCACGATAACGTGCAAGCGGCGGAAACGGTTGGAGTCCGCGTGTGGCTCATCGCGAGTGTTAATAATCGGCCGGGAGCGCGTCGTTGCACTGGAGACGCCCTCCCACACATGATCCGCGCGCTGCGAGAAGCAGTACTGAATCGGATCGTTGTGATACGGCGAGGTTGGGTACGGCAGGAAAATCTTCCCCGCCCCACAAATGAGCTGTCGCGTAACCAAGAAAGGTAGCAGCAGCTTGGACAGGGACTTCAGTCCCAGTTCACGTCCAACCAGGTAGTTTTCGTGACAACCGTAGGAGTTACCGACGGTATCAACGTTGTTCTTCAGCAGGTAGACCTTGCCACCGATGCCCTCGTCGGCAAGCTCTGCTTCAGCCTTTTCAGCGAGTTCATTCAAGATGACCTCGCCCGAGCGGTCGTACGCTACCAGCTGCGAGACCGAATCGCACTCAGCGGTGGCGTACTCCGGGTGGCTTCCGACATCGAGGTACATACGACCAGCATTGGGGGTGAAAATGTTGGTTGCCCCGTACTTAGCGATCACCGGGCGGAACATGTAGCGGGCAATCTCATCCGGCCCCAGGCGGCGCGAGCCATCCAGCGTCAGAGTGATGCCGAACTCGGTCTCAATACCGGTGATGCGTCGGGTCAACGCCTGTGCCGGTACCGGTGTCGGCGTTGCTTCCGACTCCTGCTGCCCTACCTGCTGGTCAGTCACTTTTTACTGGCCACCCTTCTGTACATACGAGCGCACGAACTCCTCGGCGTTGTTCTCCAGCAGACCATCAATTTCATCCAGCAGGTCGTCAGCAGCTGCAACGTGCTCCTGAGCCTGACCGCCGCCAGCGACCTCGCCGAACTCTTCCTCGTCGCCTCCGCCGGAACCGCCGCCGAAAACCTGAGTGTTACCAGCCATGATTTTGCTCCTTCAAGAAAAACTTTTGAGTATTACTGCTCTATTACTGCACTATGCGTGCCTATTGTTCGCGGATAGCCCCGAGCGTACGCAGATGCTCGACCACCTCGGCCACTGTCTCCGCAGACTCCAACACGTCACCGCATTCTGCGGCAGTGAAACGGTCAACTTCATCCAGCGTAATGTAGGCCAGCGTAATTCCAGGCGACTCCACGTCACGAGTGCTCCGATACACCCCCGCGGTGTCCACCACCAAGCTGGTCCAACTGCCCGCGACGACATCCTTGCCAAAGCGGCGCAGAATGCCACCGCGTACATACGCACGCGTGGATTCCGGCGCGTATTCAACCGCGCGGTCGACTTCTTCCTCTGTCACGAGCGTGCGCATCGAACCACGGCGCACCAGCGCATGGTACAGCCCACGAGCCGGATCAATATCCGAGTACTGAATATCAATCAACGCCAACTTCGGGTGGTCCCAGCCCGCGCCCAGGCGGGTACGCAGGCCCTCCATGAGGTTGTATTTCGCCACCCAATCCAGCAGGTGGGCTGCCTTGCGGGGGTCGTCGGAAAGCACGTCGAGCACTTCACGCCAGAGCTTGACGACGTCGCCCTGCTGGTCGTAGCTCTCCACGCGACGCAGGTACTCGTACTGCATCTCCACTGCGGACATCCACGTGACATGGTCTGCCAGCTGCAGCTTCTCGGTGCAAGTCAGGTCTCGGGAAACCTTATGGACGGCCTCGACGGGGTTGCGGAGCTGCAGGTCGTCGAAACGCACGCCGTCCTCGATGGCGTCGATGACCAAACCTGTGGTGCCCAGCTTGAGGAAGGTGGCGACCTCGCTCATGTTGGCATCCCCGATGATGACGTGCAGGCGTCGGAAGCGATCGGAGTCGGCGTGTGGTTCATCGCGGGTGTTGATGATGCCGCGGTTCAAAGTGGTCTCCAGCGAGACCTCAGTCTCGATGTAGTCCGCGCGCTGCGAAATCTGGAAACCCGACTCCTGCCCCGTCTGCCCCAGACCTACGCGACCAGCGCCCGTGAATACCTGGCGGGTGACGAAAAATGGCGTCAGACCGGCGACAATGTCATCGAACTCGGTTTCCCGGGAGAAGAGGTAGTTCTCGTGGGCGCCATACGAGGCGCCCTTGCCATCGACATTGTTGCGGTAGAGCTTCAGCGTCGGACCTAGATTGCCCTCGGCATCGGTGGCTTCGGCGGCAAGCTGAGCTGCGCGCAGCATAATCTTGTCACCTGCGCGGTCAGCGATAACCGCCTCGCGGGCAGCTGCCGTCTCTGGCGAGGAGTACTCCGGGTGCGCGTGATCGACGTAGAAGCGAGCACCATTTTGCACCAGCAGGTTTGCAGCGCCGACGGCGTTCGGGTCCACAATCGGTGGCTGGTGGTAACGGCGCAGGTCGAAACCACGGCTGTCGCGCAGTGGCGACTCCGGTGCGTAATCCCAGCGGATGCGCCCCGACAGGCCCTCCTCCTGCTCATGCGCGAAAGCGAGCACGGCCTGCGTGGAGGTGAGAATTGGGCTGACATCCGGGTTGTCCGGACTGGAAATGCCGTACTCAATCTCCGTGCCGAAGAAGCGGTTCGGCTGTGCAGAACTGGCGGCGGAATTAGCCATGACGAATCACCTCGACCGAGGCAACGCGCGCCGCCGGGCGACCGGAGATGCGAGCCCACTCATCCGGGTTCGAGGTGTTTGGCAGGTCCTCGTTCTGCGCGAACTCCTCCGCCACTGCAGACAGCAGGTGATCCAAGCTAATACCAGCCTCGCCGCCAGCGATAACCGACTTGATGGCGGACTTCTTCGCACGGTCGACGATGTTGGAAATCATCGCGCCGGAGTTGAAATCGCGGTAGTACATAACCTCGCTGGTGCCATCGGCATAGCGAATTCGCACGTACTCGTTTTCTACTGTCTTGGCGTACATCCGCTCAACAACCTGGTCAATGAGGTGTGCGACATTCTGCTCCACCCCACCGCGCGCTTCCACCTCGGCTGCGCTATACGGCAGCTCTGGAGTCAAGTACTTGCGGAAGATATCCTTCGCCGCAGCCTCATTCGGGCGCTCAATGCGGATTTTCACATCCAAGCGTCCTGGGCGCAGAATTGCCGGGTCAATCATCTCCTCGCGGTTGGTGGCACCAATCACGATGACGTTTTCCAGCCCCTCCACACCGTCAAGTTCACTGAGCAGCTGCGGGACCACTGTGTTTTCCATATCCGAGGAGATGCCCGAACCACGAGTGCGGAAAATCGAGTCCATCTCATCGAAGAAGACAATAACCGGCTTGCCATCCTCGGCAATGTCGCGAGCGCGGTCAAAAATCAGGCGAATCTGACGCTCGGTCTCACCGACGAACTTGTTCAGCAGCTCCGGGCCCTTGACATTCAAGAAGTACGATTGCGCCCGCTGCGCCTCCGCCTCGCTCTTGCCTCGGGATAGCGCAATCTTGTGCGCCAACGAATTAGCCACAGCCTTCGCGATCAGCGTCTTACCATTGCCGGGAGGGCCGTAGAGCAGCACACCCTTCGGTGGACGCAGGTTGTATTGCTCAAACAGTTCTGGCTGCAGGAACGGCATCTCCACGGCGTCGTGAATCTGCTCAATCTGGTTGTCCAAACCACCGATATCCGTGTAGGTGACATCCGGTACCTCTTCCAGCACCAGGTTTTCCACCTCGGACTTCGGAATGACCTCAAACGCATAGCCCGACTTGCGGTCAATCATCACCGAGTCCCCCGGCTTCGGCGACAGATCCCCCGCCAGAGACACCACGAATTCCTCACCGTGAGTATCCGAGGCCAAAATGCGCTCCCGATCCGGCAGCACCTCACGAACATTGGCGATGTCGCCGCTTTCCGGATAACCGCAGTCCTCCACGATTATCGAGCCCTCATTCAGACGCACCTGCGCGCCCGGCCGAAGCGCCCGCTCGTTAATCTCCGGCTGCACCCGCAGGCGCATCCGTCGATTTCCGGTAAACACCTCTGCGGTGCCCTTCTCCGGTCCTGGCTTAAGGAAAATACCGTACGTGCTAGGCGGCTCCAGCATGTCCTCCATGTCTTGGCGCAGTAGCTCTAGCTTGTTACGGGAGTCCCGCAACAGCTCAACCAGGCGATTATTTCGAATGCCGAGGTTGTAGTTCTTCTGCTCAAGATCACGGATTTTGTCAGACGGCGTTGTCATGTATCCCAGATTACCCATAGGGCCAGATGCCGTTGTTGCTTGGTCGATTTAGACCGTGTGTCGCATCACGCTTTACGACGGCTACACCTCCCAGCGCGAAGCGGCGGGTCTAGAGCTTCTTTTGATTTCGTCGCTGTGGGCGCGGAGGCACCGTGCCGTCGGCAAGCCTGCGTGCCCACACCAGGAATGCGGTATGTGCCTGCATACGGTGCGCCGGGCGGACGGAGAGATCCTGAACATTCCAGTCGCGGACCAGGGATTCCCAGGCGCGTGGTTCGGTGAAGCACTTCTGCGCGCGGATGCCCTCCATGACCTTCATTAGCTGCGGAACAGTGGCGACATAGACCATGAGCACGCCGCCAGGCTGAAGTACCTTCGAGACGGTGTCCAGGCATTCCCATGGAGCGAGCATGTCCAAAATGACTCGGTCGACCGGGCCGCCGAGCGACTCGACGGAGGCCTCGTTGAGATCGCCCAGGCGCAAGTCCCAGTTGTCGGGCTTGTGACCCATGAAGTCGACAACGTTGCGTTCGGCGTGCTCGATGTGATCCTCGCGGACCTCGTAGGAAATAAGCTGCCCGTCAGCGCCGATGGCGCGGAGCAGGTTGAGGCTGAGCGCGCCGGAGCCAGCGCCGGCCTCCAACACGCGCGCACCTGGGAAGATGTCGCCCTCGACGATGATCTGTGCAGCATCCTTCGGGTAAATCACCGCAGCACCGCGCGGCATGGACAGGACGTAATCGACCAGCAAGTGACGCATCGCCAGGTAGACGGTGCCTTCGCCGGAGGTGACGGTGGTGCCTTCCTTGGCGCCGATGAGGTCGTCGTGGAGGATGGTGCCGCGATGGGTGAAGAACTTGCCACCCTCCTCGAGGATGACGGTGAAGTGGCGATTCTTCGAGTCAGTCAGCTGGACTCGGTCGCCGACTTGGAATGGTCCGCTCAATGCCATAGGTGTGTGGGCTCCTTTTGGGGTTTGGTTGGGTCGGGTCATGTCGGGTTGGGTCTGGTTCGGTTTGGTTGGGTCGGGTCATGTCGGGTGCAGCCAAATCCGGGCGGTACTCTAACCTGGCTAGTATGCCCGACAATGCCCAAAGTTCTAAGTCAGCAGTTCAACCTTCCCGCCGCTCTAAGTTGGCGCTGTCGCCGTCGAGAGCTAATGACTACCGCCAGTGCCCGCTGAAGTACCGGTTCCGTGCGATTGACAAGATTCCGGAGCCGTCGACTGTCGCGCAGGTCAAGGGCACGTTGGTGCATGCTGTGCTCGAACAGATGCATGCCTGGCCCCGTGAAGAACGCACTTACCCCGCAGCGGTGAAACGGCTGAAGCCGACCTGGGAGGACATGCGTGCAAAGGACGAGGAACTGATTGAGCTAGTTCCGGAGGATGATTACTACGACTTCCTGGTCGAATGCCGCGGCCTGCTCAAGGGGTATTTCATGATGGAAAACCCCATGGGCTTCGATGCGGCCGAGATGGAAAAGTTCGTTCAGCTGGTTATCGATCCGGATGTGGATCAGACTGTGCCATTGTCAGTGCCACTTCGTGGTTTTATCGACCGCGTCGATATTGCCCCGACCGGTGAGGTCCGGATTGTCGACTACAAGACGGGCAAGAAGCCCTCTCCTCGCTTCCAGGATGAGGCGCTCTTCCAGATGCGGTTTTACGCGCTGGTGTGGTGGCGGCTCACCGGTCGTATCCCGGAACAGCTGCGGTTGATGTACCTGAAGGTTGCCGATGACCTGGTGCTGAGTCCCAACGCGACAGAATTAGAGGCCTTCCAAGCGGAGATTGCCGACTTGTGGTCGGCGATCGTGCGCGACGGTGAAAACGGTGACTTTGTACCGAAGAAGTCCAAGCTCTGCGGGTGGTGTTCTTTCCAGGAGATGTGCCCTGCCTATGGCGGGGTCACACCGGAGTACCCCGGTTGGCCGGGTGCTGTCGGCGATGGCGGCACTGAGTAAAAGCTGCGGATGGGGTGGCTCTCGCGGCGAACTTAGCTTTCGCGGGGTGCCACCGTCGGCGGTAACGGTGTCAGTACAAGTTACTGACTAGGTTTATGACAGGTGAATGGAGGTAGGTTCATGCGGTGAATGCATCACCACTTTCGACCAGGAGAAGTAGTGAAGCAAACCCGCCAATCGAAGTACAGTGCCATCAAACCCATTGCGCTTCAACACATCGCCAACGGGGCATCAGCAA